>JAEIGA010005495.1_pt1 | contig 19357 bp, 18 predicted proteins | sample 9270691 | NCBI WGS metagenome assembly JAEIGA01 (sample SAMN17057246, study PRJNA624740) | gut metagenome | biome: biome; isolation source: fecal sample | host: Bos grunniens | place: China: Xizang | collected 2019 | reverse complement strand
GTGGTCAACGGAGAGAACGCCAATGTGGTGGGCATCACCCCGAAACAGGCGGATCAGATCCTGCAGGCCGGCGCGGATGTCATTACGCTGGGCAATCACACCTGGACGAGGACGGAGCTGCGTCCCTATCTGGACGAACGGAACCGGATCCTTCGGCCGGCAAACTGCGCCCCCCAGTGCCCGGGCCGCGGTGTCGGCGTATACAGCCGGGATTTCGGAGACGTGGTGGTCATGAATCTCATGGGGAAATTCACCCTGGACGCCAACACGGACAATCCCTTTGTGGTGGCGGATGATTATTTCCAGCAGTTTAAAGAAAAGATCATTCTGGTGGACTTCCATGCGGAAGGCACCAGTGAGAAGATGGCCATGGGCTATTATCTGGACGGCAAGGCCAGTGCGGTGTGGGGGACCCACACCCACGTGCAGACTTCGGACGCCTGCGTTCTGGAAAACGGTACCGGCTATATTACGGACCTCGGTATGACGGGACCTTCCCGCAGTGTCATCGGCATTGATATCGAGCAGTCCATCGGAAAGTTCTTCGGCGATCCTCCGGTGCGGTACAACTCCGGAAAGGCACCGCATAAGATGGAAGGATGCATCTTTACCATCGATGAGACCACCGGACGCTGCCTGAAGGCGGAAAGTGTGCGCGTGGTATGAGTATACGTGTCCTGCATGCCGCCGATCTGCATCTGGATTCTCCCTTTGAGGCCCTTCCCGCCGGGAAGGCGGCCCAGAGAAGACAGGAGCAGCGGCTTCTGATCGCGCGAATCGCGCAGGCGGTCAAGGACAACGGGGTCCAGCTGGTGCTCCTGTCGGGAGATCTGCTGGATACCGGAAGCGCCTACCGGGAGACGTCCATGACGCTCATCGATATCCTCGGCCGCATCGAGTGCCCGGTCTTTATCGCGCCGGGAAACCATGACTACTATTCGCTGCACTCTCCCTATGCCAAGCTCCACTGGCCGGAGAATGTGCATATCTTCAGTGCGCCTCACGTAGAGTGTGTCCCGATCCCGGAACTGAATGTCCGGGTGTGGGGAGCGGCCTTCACCGAACCGCGCAGCGGACCCCTGCTGCGGGGCTTTGAGGCGGAGAAAGAAGAGAATATCATCGACATCATGTGCATCCACGGGGATGTGGGCAACGATGCCAGTCCCTACAATCCCGTCTCGGAAGAGCAGATCTCCCGCAGCGGGATGGATTACATCGGATTCGGCCACATCCATAAGGCCAGCGGTCTCCGCCGGGCGGGAGATACCTTCTATGCCTGGCCGGGCTGTCCGGAGGGCAGAGGATTTGACGAAACGGGAAACAAGTCCGTCTATATCGCGGACATTACGGAGAATAACTGCAAGCTCCGGGGTATCAACCTCGCCATGCGGAAGTACGAGATCATGCGGATCCGTATCGCCGACGGGGAAGAGATCCTGACCAAGATGCCGGAGTATACGGAAAATGACATCTACCGGATCATCCTCACGGGGCGGACCCTGGCACCCCCGGATATCTCACAGATGATGCAGCAGCTGGAACCCCGTTTCTTCGCCCTTCAGATCATCGACCGGACCAAGATGTCCCGAAACATCTGGGATCACTCCGATGAGAACACCCTGCGGGGCTTCTTCCTGAAGCGGCTGGTCAAGGCCTACGATGAGGCCACCACCGATCAGGAACGGGAACTGATCGAGCGCGCTGCCCGCTGGGGCATCGCCGCACTGGAGAATGAAGAGGAGGTGTCGCCTCTTGAAGATTAATCGACTGACCGCGACCTTTGGCCGCCTGGATAACGACACCATCGAATTTCATGACGGACTCAACGTCATCGTCCGTCCCAACGAGAGCGGAAAGAGCACCTGGTGCACATTCATCCGGGCCATGCTCTACGGCGTGACGACCTCCGACCGGCCCCGGAAGGGATACATTCCGGACCGGATCAAATACAAACCGTGGTCCGGCAAACCCATGCAGGGGACCATGGAGCTGACGAAAAACGGACGGGATATCATACTCCAGCGGGAACAGGATGACCGTCAGGGACCCATGAGAGCGTTTCAGGCCACCTACTCCGGCACCAGTGTGCCGGTGGAGGGACTGAACAGCAAAAACTGCGGTGAGATCCTCACCGGTGTCACAAGACCTGTCTTTACCCGGAGCGCTCTGGTGGCGCAGGGTGAAGTGACGGTGGATCATGACAAGGATCTGGAACGGAGGATCTATTCCATCGCATCCACCGGAGAAGAGAATGTTTCCTACAGCGAAGCGGATGCCAAACTCCGCTCCTGGCAGCGGGCCCGGCGGTATTCCTCCAAGGGACGTCTCCCGGAACTGGAAAAAGGGATTTCGGACTACAAAAAGAAACTGTCCAACATGCAGGACGACCTCAACGAGGTGGACAGCCTGCGCCAGCAGCTGGATCTGGCAGACAGCCGCTGCCATTCCCTGGACCAGGAACTGAAGCAGTCCCGGGATGTGTACCGGCAGGAGCTGGAGGACGCTCTGCATCAGGCAGAGAAGGATCTGACGAAAGCGACGGAAGACTATGTCCATCTCGCCGGAAAAACGAAAGCGGACATGGCAGCCGTACGGCTGAATCCTCTGCGGGATACGGATCCGGATGAGATCGCGTTTATCGCCGAAGAAGACCGGAAGGAAGCGGAACAGCTCCATACCCAGCAGCAGGACGTGATGTCCGCGGCGGTGCCGTTTATGGAGGCTGTTGTGGCCGTTGTCCTTGCCGTCTGCGGATATCTGTTCCATCCCAACATCTATATCCTGGCCGGTGTGTTTGCCGTGCTGTTCGGATTTACGGGGTTCCTCTATCTGAGAAAGAAGAGCCTGGCACAGGCAGCACTTCAGAAACGGATGGAGATCCTTTCCAAATATGACGTGAAAGATGAAGGGGACATCGACGTGTCGGTGGACCGCTATCTGTCACTGCTCAATATGGCCCGTGCCTCCGCCGAAGGGATGCGGGAGAGCAAGAAATCCATGGAAGAAGCGGGGAACCGTCGGGAGGACCTGGAAAAGAAAGTTCTCACCGGATGGGATGATTCCGCCATCAGTGACCGCACGGCACAGATCCGAAGGGCACTGGATGCTTCACAGCTGGACCGTGAGCGGATCACGGCGGAACTGGGCCGGGCACAGGGAAGAGCCCAGTCCTACGGAGATCCGCTGGTCATGAAGACCGCCCTGGAAAATATGGAACAGGAGCGGGATCTGGTTCAGATGGACTATGACGCCATCATGCTGGCACTGGATGTGCTGCGGGATGCGGATGAGGAGGTCCAGACCAGCTTTACCCCGCAGCTGGGGGCATGTGCCGCCGAGTATATGGCATTCATGACCGGGGGACGTTACGATGGTCTTTTTATCAACCGGGACTTTTCCGTGCAGACGGGATCCTCCGATGACAGCATGATGCGAAGCAGTGAGTATCTCAGCGCGGGCACCTATGATCTCATGTATCTGGCGGTCCGTCTGGCGGTCTGCAAGATGGTTCTTCCGGGATCGGATCCCTGTCCGATCATTCTGGACGATCCGCTGGTGAACTTTGACCCGGAGCGGGAAAAACAGGCCATCAAACTGCTGAAGGAACTGGCAAAGGAACGTCAGATCATTCTGTTCACCTGCCGGGAACTGAGCAAATAACGAGAATTCGATGGAAAAACAGGACGTATTCATAATACGTCCTGTTTTTCGGTGGAGAGTAGTTTTGAGAAAAATGAAAAAGATTGTGTGTGACTGCTTTCTGATCACGGTTTCATTCTAGTGCTGCAAGTTAAAAAGAACTTAAAACAGTTGTGAAAAAACAGTGAATCCATATGCGCATTGAAAAAAGGCGGGAAGCACCGTATAATGAAACCAAATTAATGAACTTGAGGTCAATTCCATGAGTAAGAAAGAACAGAGACAGATCAATCCCAATCTGGAGCGGAAGATCGATGAGGCCAATGAATCGATCCATAAGGCGTGGCAGACGCTGGGGATCATCGATGTGATCCTGGGCATCCTCCTGCTGTTCGCCCGGCCGAAGATCGGCATCATCCTTCTGGGCGTGGGATTTCTGTGCGTGGTCCTGTCACAGGCCTTCCGTCCGGAAGTGCAGCGGGCACTTCGGGGAACCGGCAGGAAAGTGAAAAAGAAATAGCGAAAGATCGAAGGAGTCAGGCTTCTCTGCCTGACTCCTTTTTCATACCACTTGAAAGATATAGAATTTCAGATAATCGGTCTCCGGGACGTCCCAGGATATGGGGTGATCCGGAGACTGCTGTCTTGCCTCGATCTGTTTCAGCGTCACATCCGCGTCTTTGGCGGCACTGTGAAGCATCTTCCGGAACAGATCGTCCGTCATGAAATGACTGCAGGAACAGGTGGCCAGATACCCGCCCCGGGGAAGGAGCTTCATGGCCCGGTAATTGATATCCTTGTAACCGCGGATCGCATTCTTTACCGTGGCGGAACTCTTGGTGAATGCGGGAGGATCCAGAATGATGAAATCATAGTCCCGCTCCTTCCGCTCGAACTTCTCCGTGAGAAGATCAAAGACATCGGCGCAGAGAAAATCCACATCCAGTCCGTTGAGCTCTGCGTTGTGCCGTGCGGTGGCAAGGGCATCTTCCGAGACATCCACCGCGGTGACGGAAGCGGCTCCCGCCTTGGCGCAGTTGAGAGCAAAGGCGCCGGTATGGGTAAAGCAGTCCAGCACCCGGTGATCTTTTGCAATGGGCCAGATGGCTTTCCGGTTGTATTTCTGATCCAGAAAGTATCCCGTCTTCTGACCGTTGCAGTAATCCACATCAAACAGGATCCCGTTTTCCCGGATGATGACGTGACCGTCGCCGGAGCCCCGGAAAAATCCGGTGGTCTGGGACAGTCCCTCCTTGGAACGGACCGCGAGATCGTTGCGCTCATAGACGCCGCGGATCCCGATCCCTTTCTCCCCGAGGATGGAAACGAGCAGGGGATAGACCGTCTCCTTGCGCTGTTCCATGCCGAGACAGACACACTGTGTCACGAGGATGTCCTCAAACCGGTCCACCGTAAGACCGGGCAGTCCGTCGGACTCTCCGAAGACCAGACGGCAGCAGGAGAAGTCCTTTCCCATGACGGCGATGCGGTAGTCGACGGCATAGCGCAGCCGGCGTTCCCAGAAGGCTTCGTCGAACCGGTCGTTGGGATTGCGGCTGACGATGCGTACCCGGAGCTTGGAATGGTCGTTGTAGAAGCCGGCACCCAGCCAGCGCCACTTCTGGGAATAGACATCCACGATGTCACCGTTCTGGATCTCACCCACAAGATCCGTGACCTCGTCGCTGTAGACCCAGGGATGCCGGCCACGGAGGGCACGTTCTCCCTTTTCCGTGATCTGTATTTTTGCATAAGGACGTTCGGACATGCTGTACTCCTTAAGATGATGCGTTAATGATGGCCTCTCCACAGTTTCTTCCTCCACTCATCCCGGTAGCGGAGGATCAGCCGGTGATAGAGCCGGTCACACAGCAGGAATGTGACGGAGCCGGCAGCGAAGAGAAACACGAGAGATGCTATGGTATATTCCCGGAATTCCCCGGCCATGTCTCCGATCCCCAGAACGGCGATCATGAGGTAGTAGGCAAATCCCGTGATGCTGAGAAAGATCAGCAGTTTCAGCAGGATCCGGAACCACCGGACCCGGATCCTGCTCATGGGAGGGATGACCACCGGCCACCATCCCAGAAAGGCATAGAGAAAGGCGCTCTCCTTGTCCGGAGAGAGGATCAGGGCCAGCACCGCCACCGCAGCATAGGATACCAGGGCGGTGGATGCTCCGTATTCCACAAAAGCGGGAATGAGGCAGGCGGCTGCAATCATGGGACTTAAAAAAGTCGCAACGGGGATAAGGCCCCCTGCCGTCATGATCAGAGCGGCCAGGGCACCCATCATGCCGCATAATGCCATTTTTCCCGATTGTTTTCTCATGTTGTCCATGGGCCGATTATACTGGCAGAACCGGAAACTTGCAAGCGGATCTGTCCGTTACGGTCTTGCGAATTTGGTTAACATTATATATAATAAATTAATATTATGTAAATCAGGAGGTTCGCCATGAAGACCGTCTTGCGTGTAATATCCATGATCGTTCTGACGCTCGGCATCATCGCACTGGGATACATCATGTGCGTTCGGCTGTTCGGAGTGGACACCGCCTCCCGATTGTTTGAAGTGACGATGCAGGAACCCGAGGAACTGTCCTCCGCCGATACGGCAGCGGAGGAAGAGGAACAGGAGGAGAAGGAGGCACTGCACTGGACCATCTCCTTCGTGGGAGACTGTACGCTGGCATCCAGCCAGTATAACAACGATTTTATCAACAAGGTAAACGGGGACTACAACTATCCCTTTAAAAACGTCGCGGATATTCTGAAAGCCGACGATTATACCATCGCGAATCTGGAATGCACGTTCTCCGACCGGGTGGGTCTGGTCTCGGACGGCACCTTCGCTTTCAAGGCACCTTCCGACTATGCGCGGATCCTTCCCGCCGGCGGCATCGATTTCGTTACCACCGCCAACAATCACCGGGACGATTTCGCGGACAACGGAAGAGTGGATACGGATATGGCACTGGATATCGCCGGGGTGCCTCACTGCGGAGATAACGAGTCCTATCTGTTTAACATGGACGGTCACAAGATCGGGATCTACTGCTGCTACAACCATCTGTCTCCCACGGAGGAAATGGTGAAAACAGCCATCGATCAGCTGAGGGAGCAGGGCGCTTCCTTTGTGATCTGTGCCTTCCACTGGGGCGTGGAGGGATCCTATCAGCTCACGGAGGTGCAGGATCACATCGCCCATTACGCAGCGGAGCAGGGGGCGGATGTGGTGTACGGTAGCCATCCTCATGTGCTTCAGAAGATCGAGAAGTATCAGGGCTCCGTGATCCTGTACAGCATGGGCAATTTCTCCTTCGGCGGAAATACCTCTCCGCGGGACCGGGATACCGCCATTGTGCAGATCATCCTGACCGAGGGAGAGGGAACGGATCTTGAGGCTTCGGAAGTGACGATCATTCCGTGCAGCCTTTCCAGTACGGACGGAGTCAACGACTACTGTCCGAAGCCCTATGAGAAGGGCACCGCGGAATATGACCGCGTGCTGTCCAAACTGGACGGGACCTTCGAGGGGCCGGATCTCACCGTGGATTATTCCAACATCGGCTGAAAATCTTTCCGAAGGGAAAAACGATATATGAACGTATACGATTTTGACAAGACGATCTTTTACCCGGACTCCACATTCCTTTTTGTCATGTACTGCTGGGTCCATCATCCTCTGAAGATGCTGAAGCATTTTCCGGCATTTTTTGTCATGTCCATAAAAATGGTGTTTCATAAGGCAACGACCAAGGAGATGAAGGAGAAGCTTCTGGCTTTCCTGCAGGATGTGGAGGATGTGGATGCGCTGGTGAAGAAGTACTGGGATGATAAATGGGATCACTTTGAGCCCTGGTATTTCAAACAGCAGCAGCCGGATGATCTGATCATTTCCGCCTCTCCGGATTTCACGCTGAAGGAAGCGGCGCGGCGCATCGGATTCGCCCTCATCGCCACCACCACCGATCCCGCCACCGGGAAGATCCATGGAGAGAATAACAGCGGTGCGGCGAAAGTGGTCCGGTACCGGGCGGAGTACGGGGACACACCCATTGAGAATTTCTATTCCGATTCCCTGAAGGACACGCCCATGGCCCGGCTGGCGAAACACGCCTGGCTGGTGGACCGGGGAAAGATGACCCCGTGGCCGGAGGAAGAGTTAAAATAAGAAACCAGCACCATTTCCTGTTTTGAAGGAAACGGTGCTGATTTTTCGCCGTTTTCTGTGTAAACAATCTGTAAAATCTCGGAGATTCCGTTTTTCTTTAATATCCAAGTAGGAAAAGATGTGCTAAAATACATCATCGAACGGAAATCAACGAAAAGAGGTTGAGAGTTTGTCTCAGTCATTTCTTAAAAAGAAAATAGAGGAACCGGAACTGCCGGCGAGAAGACCGCTGGAAGTGGTGGAGACCACTCCGGAATTCGGTCTTACCGATACCCAGGTCCGCGCCCGCGTGAACGCCGGCTGGGTCAATACACCGGTGGATCCGCCCAGCAAGACGACAAAGCAGATCATCCTGGACAATACCTTTACGTACTTCAACCTGATTTTCTTTATCCTTGCCCTGGCAGTCATTGCGGTACAGCAGTGGCTGAACCTGACCTTTATGGGCGTCATCATCGTCAATACCCTGATCGGTATCTATCAGGAGCTGAAGGCGAAGGAGACGCTGTCGGAACTGAGTATCCTGGCGGCGCCCAAGGCCCAGGTCATACGGGAAGGTAAGAAGCTGGAGATGGACACCGACCGTCTCGTACGGGACGATGTGGTGGAGTTTTCCGCGGGAAATCAGATCTATGCCGACGCCGTGGTCATCCAGGGATCGGTGCATGCCAATGAGGCACTGATCACGGGAGAATCCGACGAGATCCTGAAGAACGTCGGGGATAAGCTGATGTCCGGCAGTTTCATCATCAACGGCACCTGCCGCGCAAGACTCACGGAAGTGGGTGCGGACTCCTTTGCGGCGAAACTGACGCTGGAAGCGAAAAAAGCGAAACCGGCACGCCAGTCGGAAATGATGCGGTCTCTGACGAACCTCATCAAGTGGATCGGCATCTTCGTGATTCCGCTGGCCGTGATCATGTTCATCAAGGAATACACATGGCTGGAACGGGATGTGGCCACTGCGGTCACGTCCACTGTCGGATCCATCATCGGAATGATCCCGGAAGGCCTGTACCTTCTGACGTCCATCGCCCTGATGGCCGGCGTCATCCGTCTGGCTCAGAGGAAGACACTGGTCCACGACATGGACTGCATCGAGACGCTTGCCCGCGTGGATGTGCTCTGTGTGGATAAGACCGGCACCATCACGGAAAACAAGATGATCGTGGAGAATACGGTGCCGCTGGAGGATGACTATTCCGTGGAATTCGTGGAACAGCTCATGTCCAACTACACCTTCGCCATGCAGGCGGACAACGACACCATGGTGGCGCTGAAGAAGTATTACACCGGTCAGGCATCCAGAAAAGCCACCCGGATCATGCCGTTTACCTCCAAGAAAAAATACGGCGGAGCCACCTTTACCGATGGCAAGACCTATCTTCTGGGAGCTCCCGAGATCATTCAGGGCGGCTTCTGTGAGAAGAGATATGACGAACCGGTGGACCGTTATTCCGCTCTGGGCTGCCGTGTGCTGATGCTGGCGGAATACGAGGGGACACTGGATGACGAGCCCCTTACCGGCAAGGTCATCCCCATCTCTCTGATCCTTCTTTCCAACAAGATCCGCGACGAAGCGCCGGACACCTTTGCCTATTTTGAAAAGCAGGGCGTGACGGTGAAAGTCATCTCCGGAGATAACCCCGCCACGGTGGCGGAAGTTGCCGGACGGGCAGGGATCCCCAATTCCCACCAGTATGTGGATGCCCGTACGCTGACGACGGAAGAGGATATCTATGATGCGGCGGACCGGTTTACCGTCTTCGGCCGTGTCACCCCGGATCAGAAAAAACAGCTGGTGCTGGCACTGAAAGACCACGGACACACGGTCGCCATGACCGGTGACGGTGTCAACGATGTACTGGCACTGAAGGAAGCGGACTGCTCCATCGCCATGGCCTCCGGCAGTGACGTGGCAAGTCAGGCATCCCATATCGTACTGCTGGATTCCAACTTTGCGTCCATGCCGTCCGTGGTGGCTGAGGGACGCCGGGTCATCAATAACATCGAACTGTCTGCCTCGCTGTACCTGTGGAAGAATATCTTCACGTTCTGCCTGGCACTGATCACACTGGCCTTCACGCTGCCGTATCCGTACTCTCCGGCACAGATGGCGCTGGTGAACGGACTGACCATCGGATTCCCGTCCTTTGTTCTGGCACTGGAGCCCAATGAGGATCTCATCAGCGGAAGGTTCCTGCGGAACGTGATCCACCGTGCGCTGCCGACGGCGATGACGGATCTGGTTCTGGTCATCGGGATCATGCTGTTCTATCTGGCCTTCAATATTAATGACGGACTTCTCAGCACCATCTGCACCGGCGTGATGGGCATCGTGGGACTGATGATGGTATTCCGCACCAGCCAGCCCTTCAACACCATCCGCAAGGTGATGTTCGTCGGCGTGACCGTTGTATATGCCTTCTGTTATTTCGTGATCCCCAAATGGTTCACACTGACACCACTGAACTTCAAGGGCGCTCTGATCCTCATCGTCTTTGCGCTGTTCTCCTGGCCTCTGTTCTCCATATTCAATAAATGGAACATGCAGATCAAGGAAATAAATCAGAAACGGCGGGACGAAAAGCAGGCCAGAAAACAGGGAAGCACGGTTCCCAAAACCGTGAAAGAGAAGCCGGCAAAGGCCGAGCCTGCAGTGAACGGTGTAAGACCGGAAACCCTCTGGAATGACGACGAGTTCCTCAAAGACAGTCCGGCAGTCCAGCCGATCTCCACCGGGATCGTGCAGCCGGATGATGTTCATCCCGAGCAGATCCCCAAGCGGGGCGAGATCCCTGCCGGGGAAGAGGAATGGATCAAGGACAACTGACACATAGAAAGAAAGACAAGCGGCTCATCATCGAGCTGCTTGTCTTTTCCGTTGTCATGATCTGTTTACAGGGGGATGTCTCCCAGTTCCTTGAACAGGGAATCGTCATCGTCGATCCATTCCTGAACATTCAGGGTGATGTAATCCTCCGGACCTTCGCCGACCCGGATGATGACCTGTTCGATACCGGCGTTGATGATCATGCGCTTGCACATGGAGCAGCACATGGCATCGGACAGCAGGGAATTGTCCTTGCCGCTGCGGCCGGCCAGATAGATCGTGGCACCGATCATATCCCGGCGGGATGCGGAGATGATGGCATTGGCTTCCGCGTGAACGCTGCGGCACAGTTCATAGCGCTGTCCCGAAGGGATGTGCATGGCTTCCCGGGCGCATTTTCCGATGTCGGAGCAGTTGAGTCTTCCGCGGGGGGCACCGTTATAGCCGGTGGAGATGATCTCATCATTTCTTACGATGATGGCGCCGTATTTTCTTCTCAGACAGGTGGCGCGTTCGGAAACAGAATCCGCAATATCCAGATAATAATTGATCTTGCTAGTACGTGAATCCATGATTGGAACTCCTCTTTCATTATTAGGAACATGATAACAATCCTGAAATGATGCGTCAAGGAAAACGGATCAAAATCGTGACGGGAGCGGACTGCTTCCGGCAGGGGCAGAACATGGGGGAGAGGACCGGATTCCTGATTTGACTACCCATATGCCCTCTGATATAATCTCGGTGGTGAAAATCTGTATTCTTGCATAGGGTATTTTGTAATGACAACAGATAAGAGAAAAAACAAATGGGTCGGCATCATCCTGATCGTCTGTACCGTGCTGCTGGCACTGTATTTGATGATGGAGCTGGATCACGAACAGGTCATGACAGCGTTTGCTTCCATGAAACCGATGTGGATCCTGGCACTGATCGGTTGCATGCTGCTCTATTACGTGTTCGATGCCCTGAAATACATGTTCGTGACACAGTCTTTCGGATGTCCGCAGCATTTCAGGGACAGCCTGACCACGACGATGCTGGGCTTTTTCTATTCCGCGGTCACACCGCTGGCATCCGGTGGTCAGCCGTTTCAGATCTATCACATGCACAAGAAGGGGATCTCAGCCGGAACCTCCACCTCGGTGATCTGCATGGTATACATGTACTGGAAGATCGCACTGGTCTCTCTGGGAATCCTGGGGTTTGCGATCTACAGCCGGGTGCTTCTGGATTCCGGTGCAGCCTGGGTCCCGTTCCTGATGCTGGGACTGTTTCTGCAGATCCTTGCGTTGGGTGCCGTGGCGCTGTCCGCGCTGAAACCGCAGTGGATCACCGCTATCGGTACGGCGGTGCTGAAGGGTATCTTCGGCGTGGAACTGTTTACATCCAGAGGGCTGGAACCCTCTCACGCCATCGAGAAGCTCCGTAAGTTCGTGGAGGAATACCACACCGCGTATGTGGAAGGGTCGAAGAACAAAAAACTCATCGTCTACGCGCTGGGATGCGCCTTCCTGGAATGCATTGCCTACATGTCGGTGGCATACTGCTCCTACCGGGGATTCGGCATGACCGGACAGCCCTATTACCGGGTCATGTTCCTGCAGGTGCTCCTCTATCTCGGTGCAAGCCTGGTTCCCACACCGGGTGCTGCCGGCGCCAGTGAAGGCGGGTATATGATGATATACCGCGGTCTGTTCGGAAGACATCTCACGATGAGCATGCTGGTATGGCGTCTTGCGACCTATTACATGACGCTGCTGGTGGGCTATCTTTTCGTAGTGGCGGACCGGATGGATCCGAGACGGAAGAGAAGGAGAAAAGAAAGGGTCCGCGCATCGGAAGAATCGACGGGCGATCCCATCGCGGAATGATAAGTGAAGTAACAATAACAGCAAGCTCACCGATGTTTTCATCGAGCTTGCTGTTTATTATTGGCCGGTTTTATGATAGTATCATAATAATAAAGTGAGTGAGAAACATTTGCATTATATCTGAATTGGAGATTGTTCATGTTTAACAAGTATCGCGGACAGAACCAAATAAAAAATCAGAACAGTCCCTCGGAGCGCCATGACCGGATAGAGGAAAAACAGCCGGAACCGGCGGTGGAGGAAAAGACAGTCACGGAAAAAGTGAGAGAACCGGCTGTCCCGTCTTCCAAAGAGAAACGACCGGCTCCGCCGGTAAGAGTGCGTTCCGAAGCGGACAATGAACTTCTTCGCCAGCAGGAAGAAGACGAATGGTTCCGGAAGTTTAAAGGGGAACCGGAACCGATCGTAAGCGAGGAACCTGCACCGGAAGAACCGCTCTTCGATGATGTGCCGGAGACGGAGGAAGCTCTGCCGTCTGTTGACGGGAACGAAGAGGAAACCGTTCCCGAAGCCGGAGTGGAAGAAGAACTCCCGGAGGAAGATGTTTCGGATCAGAATGAGCCGGAATCCGTAGAACCGATGGAAGAACCGGAACCGGTGGAATCCGAAGAACCGGAAGTAGAATCTGCACCGGAAGAACCGACAAAGGAACCGGAGATCGAAGAACCGGAAGAAGTTCCGGAAACGGCGGAAGAGCTGCGTTCCGAGGAATTATCCGCACTGGAAGAGGAACTTGAAGAAGCCGAAAAAGAATCCGGCGTCACTCCTCCGCAGACAGTTCTGGAAGAAGCGATTCCCGTGAAGATGTTTGAGGATCTGGAACGGGAAGAGGAGATCGAGGAAGCGGAACCGGCACTGTCCCCGGAAGAGGATGATGAAAAGTGGATCCAGGATCTTCTGACGGATATCCAGGAGAAGACCGGCGCGGTTCCGGAAGAAGAACCGGCCCCGGCGCCTGTTTCCGAAGTTCCGGAGTATGAGGAAGCGGATGAGTCCGGCTGGTATCAGTCCACACCGCTGATCCGTACCGCGGCACTCATCGTGCTGGATCTGACGGAAGAGGAAGAAGAGTACGTCGAGGAAACTCCCGATGACGAAGAATCCTATCAGTCCGCCGGTGCTGCCGAAGAGAAGTGGCCGGAGGAACCGGATGCCGATGAAGTGCTGACGTCCCTTGATGAAGTGATCGAAGACATGCCGGAAGAGGAAGTCGAAGAAGTGACCATCGAGGACGTGGACGAGAAACTGGCCAATCTCATGGAAGAGGAACCGAAGGAAGAACTGGACATGGATGCGGTGCTGGATAACATGGATCGCATCATCCAGCAGACGGAGGCGACTCCGGTCACATTCGTGGAGGAGACGGCGCCTGCACCGGCACCGAAGCCGAGACCGAATCCCAATCGCAGCCGTAAGAAGAAAAAGAAAAAACGCTGAAAGACAACATGAGTGAGAACTATCAGTTAAAACTGGATAAAGAGATCGAATCATTACATGGGGAGCGGCCTGAGCTGCTCCTCCATTCATGCTGCGGCCCCTGTTCCAGTTATGTGCTGGAATACCTGACTCAGTATTATAAAGTGACACTGCTGTGGTACAACCCGAACATCTGGCCTTCGGAGGAGAATGACAAACGTCTGCACTATCAGAGGAAGATCATCGAATCTCTGGGACTGAAGGATGAGGTGTCCGTCGTGATACCGGAATATGATCATGATCGATACCTTCAGGCGGTATCCGGACTGGAAGGGGAACCGGAAGGCGGTCTGCGGTGTGCCGAGTGTTTCCGTCTGCGGCTGCACGAAGCCGCCGGCACGGCGAGAAAACTCGGGATCGGACTGTACTGTACCACTCTGACCGTTTCCCCGCACAAGAATGCGGAGAAGATCAATACGCTGGGAGAGGAGATCGGACGGGAATACGGCGTTCGGTTCCTTCCCTCGGATTTCAAAAAGCGGAACGGTTATAAAAGATCCATCGAGCTGTCAAGACAATACGACCTCTACCGGCAGGATTACTGCGGATGTGAATTCGCCTGGCGGGGAGAGAGCGGGAACGGAGCGTGTCCGGTATGAGGCTCTTCGTATCCATCCCCATGACACATTCGATGAAGCATTCTCTGACGGAACTGCAGAAGGAGATGGTCCGGAAGGATTTCCGCGGAAACTTCACCAGAAAAGAAAACCTCCATATGACGGTTGTGTTTATCGGGGAATATGAAGATCCGGATTCCGTCCTGCGTGCCATGGAACGGGTACCGGTCCCGTGTGTGACACTGGAACTTGAGAAACTCGGTCATTTCGGCCAGCTGTACTGGGCGGGGACCCGGGAGAATCCGAAACTGGAGGAATATGTACAGGCACTGCGGAAGGAGTTCCGGAAAGACGGGATTCCATTCGATCCTCATCCGTTTCTGGCACACATTACCGTCGCGCGGCGTGTTGCTGCGCCGAAGGGTGCCGCAGTGGCAGTGCCCCGCGATCATATGGAGCTTTCCCATGTGTGCCTGATGGAGTCAAAGCGGGGAGAAGACGGGAACGTGTTTTACCGGGAAATCGGACGTGTGACCCGAAAATAAGGAACAAAGATTCCGGTATGGTATTATGTAAACCAAATGCCGGAACGGTTTTTAACGGAAAGGAAAGAACGTATGGAAGTGGAATATCGTCCTCAGGGGACCTGTTCGTATCTGATGCATGTTGCCGTGGAAGACGGAATTGTCACGAAAGTGGAAGTGGAGGGGGGCTGCAACGGCAACCTTCAGGGCATTTCCAGGCTCGTAGTGGGGATGAAGGCTCAGGATGCCATCGACAAGATGGAGGGTATCAAATGCGGTTTTCGTCCGACTTCCTGTCCAGATCAGCTGTCAAAAGCACTGAAAAAATGTCTGGAAACAGTCTGAGCGGTTAACATAATACCTTTTTGGATAATTATTAAGGAACCTTAATTTCAGGTTCCTTTTCTTTTTGGGGAGACTATCCATAATGCACAATTTTCAAGGCTGAACTTGGATATTTTATACAACACAACTTGTTGAGAAAAGTAAACAGTCGTTAACACAATATATAGTAAACAGAGATGGACGGTTCAAAAATCAGGGCTGTTGAGAGGCGGTGTTTGTGCAAAATATAAATTGAACCGTTTTTTTATCAGCCGATATAATCGTTGACGCAAGAAGGAAAAAACTGTCTGCCACAGGCAGACCCTGTCATTATGATCCATTCCATGCATGCAAATCCATGGATTCCCATAATGACCGCAGGAGAAAAGTATGAAAATGAAGCGAACAACCATCGCTTTGATTCTTGCATCCGCTCTGGTGCTTCTGGTGATCGCATTGCCTGCTGTTGCCCAGGAAAGCGCCGGGAAGGAGGAACTTCCTGTTTATGTCAACGGACTGCTGGAAAACCGGTGCATCTTGGTAAACGGACAGGCCTATACCTCGGCGGATGAGATGGCGTTGATCTACGGGATCGACGGCAGCGGTTGGTATGATTTTGATACCGGGGACTCGGAATTCTCCGGTGATGATCTGCTGATCCAGTATCATGGCGGAAATCAGTATTGTACCGCGAACGGACGGTACCTGTATATGCCGGAAGGTATTGTGGAAGTGGAAGGCGTTGCCTATTATCCGCTTCGGGTCCTGGCAAAGATATTCGGGCTGGGCCTTACCTGGAATGCGGAGCTGCGGGGGATCGAACTGGATACCTCGAACATGGCTCTGCTGGAGAACGGTGAGTCCTATTACGGTGCCCGGGAACAGGATCTTCTCGCCCGGATCATCTGGGCGGAATCCGGCAACCAGCCGTTTGAGGGCATGATCGCGGTGGGCAATGTCGTGTTGAACCGCGTGGCCAGCGAACGCTTCCCCAACACGGTCTACGATGTGGTGTATCAGGCCGGTCAGTTTGATCCGGTACGCAACGGCAGCATCAACGCCGCACCCAGCGACGAGGCAGTGCTGGCATCCTATCTGTGTTTGGAGGGCGTAAATACGGTGGGAGACGCACTGTTTTTCCAGAATCCCTCCACATCAGGCGTGCTCTTCAGCGGGTTGTCCTATATCACCACGATCGGGGATCATGTGTTCTACCGATAAGTTGAACTTGAAAACAAAATATGATAGCATGAGGTGCATTCATCAGGGATGCATCTCTTTTTATATGGCAGGTGGTGAGGAAAATGATCCTGGTGGAATATCTGGAGCAGGGACTGACGGAGTGGAAGATCCCGTATGACGGGACCGTACTGGACCGGTTCCGCCGTTACTATACTCTTCTGGAGAAAACGAATAAGGTCATGAACCTCACGGCCATCGAAGGGGAGAAGGATACCGCACAGCTTCATTTTCTGGACAGTGCCGCGCTACTCAATCACGGTACCCTGGAAGGAAAGACCGTTGCGGATATCGGGACCGGAGCCGGATTTCCCGGAATGGTCCTGAAGATCCTCTGTCCGGAGACGCAGTTTGTCCTCATCGACAGTCTGGATAAGCGGATCCGCTTTCTTCAGGAGACCTGTGAAGCATTGCAGCTGACGGGCATCACCTGCATGCATGCCCGGGCGGAGGAGCTGCCGCTTGAGTTCCGGGAACGCTTTGATCTGGTGACGTCCCGGGCCGTGGCAAGACTATCGGTATTGGCAGAACTCTGTATTCCCTATACCAGACAGGGCGGTCAGTTCATCGCCATGAAAGGACCGGACTGCGAAGAGGAGATCACGGAGGCCCGGGAGGCCGTCCGAAGGCTGGGAGGAAAACCGGCGGTAAAGGAGGACTACACCATCCCCGGAACGGATGTCACCCACAGTCTGGTGACTGTCAGCAAAGACGGGATCACGGCAAAACAGTATCCCAGACGATGGGCGCAGATCAAAAAGAACCCGTTATAAAACAGCATTGTTTCTTCAGGATGCCGAAATCCGGCATCCTGTTTTTTTCGGAAAACGGTTCATATGGATTTTGAGGTAAATATTCCTTGCTTTATTCCGCTAATGTGCTATTATATTAGCGAATTATAAAAAACAAGCGGAGGTTTCGTTATGAAAAAATATGTTGCACTGCTTTTAGCATTGTGCATGATCTTCGTCCTGTGCGCCTGCGGCGCTGCAGAGACGACTGCTCCGGCAGAGGATAGTGCAGAAGACACTGCAGCAGCAGATGTCAGCTATGTGATGCTGGAGGAACCCATCTCCACCGAACAGTATGGTATCGGGTTCAAGAAAGGCAATGAAGAGCTTCGTGACGCCGTTCTGGCTGGTGTGTATCAGCTGTTTAAAGACGGCACCATGGAAGAGATCGCTGCAAAGCCGGATTATGATCTGGTTGACATGATCTGCCTGGACGAGGCAGACGCCATCGAGTTTGATATGGACAGCGCTAGCCCCGAGATGAAGGCTCGTGCAACACTGGTCGTCGGCTTCGACGCAGAGTACCCTCCTTATGGATACAAAGATGAGAAGACCGGAGAATACACCGGTTTTGATCTGGAAATGGCCGAGAAAGTCTGCGAGATCTACGGATGGGAACTGAAAAAGCAGCCCATCGACTGGGACTCCAAGGATATGGAACTGGAATCCGGCTCCATCGACTGCATCTGGAACGGCTTTACCATGACCGGACGTGAGGCAAATTACACCTGGTCGGATGCCTATATCGACAACAGCATCGTGATGCTGACCCGCAGCGATACCGGTATTGAGACTCTGGCAGATCTGGAAGGCAAGAACGTTGTCACCCAGGCCGGTTCCTCGGCACTTACCGCACTGACGGAAGGCGATGCCACCGATCTGGCAGAAACCTTTGCTTCTCTGGAGCAGACTCCGGACTATAACTCTGCTGTGCTCGGACTGGACTCCGGACTGTACGATGCTGTGGCCATCGACATCGGTGTTGCCCAGTACTACCTCAACGGAGGAAAAGCCGAATAATACTTCGTTGATCGCATTACAACGCAGGACGGCGGGAGCCCCGCCGTCCTTTTTGTGATTTTACGATGAGAGAGGAGAAATCGGATTGACTTTTCAGCAAATGTGTACACAGCTGCTTGAAGGCCTGGAGATGACGCTGATCATCTTCTTTCTGGTGCTGATATTTTCACTGCCTCTGGGACTGATCGTCTGTTTCGGACGGCGGTCGAAGTTCAAGCCACTGAGCTGGATCGTGCGTGTATTTATCGACATCCTTCGCGGCACGCCGTTGATGCTGCAGCTGTTAGTGGTCTTTTACGGACCCTTCTTCCTGTTTGGCATGACCCTGACGAAAGAGTGGAGGTTTGCCGCTCTGATCATCGGATTTGTCATCAATTATTCCGCCTATTTTGCGGAGATTTATCGTGCAGGCATCGATTCCATTCCCATCGGTCAGTATGAGGCTGCTGAGGTGCTGGGATATACCCGCGGTCAGACCTTTATGAAGATCATTTTTCCCCAGATGGTGAAACGGGTCATTCCTCCGACGACCAACGAGATCATTACTCTGGTGAAGGATACTTCCATGGCCTTCGTTCTGGCAACGACACCGCCGGAGATGTTTACGCTGGCAAAACAGATCACTGCCGCAGGACGGATGGGTCAAGGGGCAAAAAGCATGCTCCCCCTGTTTATTGCAGGTGTTTTTTATTTCGTTCTCAATGCCATCGTATCCTGGGCCATGGGCAAGCTGGAAAAGAAGCTTGCCTATTATCAGTAAGGAGGTGGTTCTGTGATTCTGCAAATGAACAACATCAAAAAATCTTTTGGAGATCTTACCGTATTACAGGACATCTCCATGCAGGTCAATGAAGGGGAAGTCATTTCCATTATCGGGCCTTCCGGTTCGGGAAAATCCACGTTT
>JAEIGA010005494.1_pt1 | contig 19357 bp, 11 predicted proteins | sample 9270691 | NCBI WGS metagenome assembly JAEIGA01 (sample SAMN17057246, study PRJNA624740) | gut metagenome | biome: biome; isolation source: fecal sample | host: Bos grunniens | place: China: Xizang | collected 2019 | reverse complement strand
AAGAAATTTACTCCGGGAGAGGCGGTTATCAAGGCTGGAAAGAGAAATGTCTTTACTCTCAACGATAAGAATTGGACAGCTCCGGAAGGCGATGGCTCTGCTGAAACTCCGTATATCCTCAGGACGGCGGAGGATGTTGATGGTATTCGCGAAAATATAGTTGATGGTCAAATCAAATATTTCGCCATGGTGAACGATATCGATATGTCTGCAAAGACTACTTGGACAGCCATTGTAACCGGTTCTCCATATACGAAAGGGATAGACTTTAACGGAAATGACCGTGTGATTTCCAATTTTACATGTAACACTGGTTCGTACAGAAGTTTCTTTGGTGTTCTGAATGGAAAATGTCATAATGTTACATTTGATAATGCATCTGTCGATGCAACTGTTGAGTCTAATGGAACATGTGCTGCGATAATTTCAGCATATGGCGGAAATACGGGTGGAATCGTTGCAGATATTCAAGATGTCCACATTTCCGGAACCGTGAAAGGAAACGGGAAAGCAAGTACATACAGAGGTTTTGGCGGTGCAGTCGGACTGGCTGTCAATACTGTTCTAAGGCGTGTGTCTGCTGATGTGAATATCAGTGCTACATCGAGAGGTATAGGAGGCCTTGTAGGCATCCAAAGGGTTAGGGAGGAAGGCACTTATCTCACCATTGAAGATTGCTGGTCATCTGGCACAATTTCCGGAAGTCAGCAAGTCGGTGGTATTGTAGGGGCTACTCAATATGATCCAAAAGGTAAAGCAGGGGAAATACTGATCAGTAATTGCTATTCTGTTGCATCGGTTAAAGGAAATTATGGTGTCAGCGGAATTTCCGGAAATGCAGCATGGTGTGATACCAATGCTGAAGTTGATCCTGGTACAACCAAGACTTGTGATATTGTTAAAGGATGTATAGCATGGAATGACAAGGTAGAGGCCACTGCAACTACAACAGGTAATTATTCTTCAGGAGCGGTTGTGGGATATACCAACATTTATAATACACTTGAAAACTGCTATTATAAATCAGGTTTGGATTTTTCTTGCCCAGTTGGAAGTGACTTCAGCATCACTCCGGTCGATCAGCCAAATGCTTCTGCATCTTCTCCATTGACAGTTGGTACAAATAAAGATGAAGGCTGTAGCTATAAATATGCAAATGCATTCCCTTACCACGGCAAGAAGGCCGGTGCTTCTGAAACTCTTTCACAAGTGGCAGAGCGCATCGGATGGGATGAGTCCGTCTGGGACCTCTCGGGAGATCTTCCGAAGCTGAAGAGATAGGCAGTGTGCAAATCTTGTTTGTAAGTTACATTGAATCGCTTTTTCTCAAGTATATCCGGAGTGATCTCATCATCTCTTTCAAAAATACTTGCCAAATAAAAAAGAATGCTCATATATGGGCCTCGAGTAGCTGTAATGCCGATCTCGAGGCCCTATCGTGTTCACGATATTCGTGGCAATATGGCGGTTACTTCTCAGCTTTGGCCGCTCCTTCCGGATTGTCCGGACCAAATCTCTCGACCAAATCTTCAAACGAACCTAATTTCTCGACAATCTTGGAAGAATATTTACCCTCAAGGGCTCTGAACGATTTTGCAACATAGTATGTGCAAGAGTTCTTTGAACGTGTAACCTGTAGCCTCATAACGCAATAGTGTCAAACTCCCGTGTCGAATTATAAGCAGAATCACAACATAAGTCTTCTGATATCAGTCGCAGCGCGGATTTTCCTTTAAAATTTTAATAAATTTCAAAAAAACCATAAATTTGAAGGTTAAAATTGAGACTCATGAGAAAACTCTATCTGTTTTTCGTTTGTTCTGTGCTGCTGGTGACGGCATGTTCTCGGAATGAGAATCCAGCTCTTACCTCACCCGACAGCATAAATGTTTCAGGCATCCTTCTGCCTGAAGTTGTTGAATGTGCGTCCGGAAGTACGCTTGAAGTAAAGGTAATCGGGAAAAACGGTCCTCTGGAGACAGACTATGTTGAGCTGTCCAGTGCGCAGAAGGCCTACACTATGCCGGTAGCTCTGGTCGAAAAAGGCCGCTTCACATTCACACTTACCGATGACATCTACAGTGGTGAATATGTCTTTTCCATTGTCAGGGGAGATGAGTCCAAGAGAGTCGGTAAATTCAAGCTTCTCGTAACATCAGGTATCAAGATCGAATCGGATGGCGCGACCATTTACGGTCAGGTGTCCTGCGAAAATGCAGGAATCCCCGGCGTTGTCGTGTCTGACGGCGTTGAAGTTGCAGTGACAGACAAGGACGGCATCTATCGTCTGGCATCATCAAAGAAATATGGTTATGTCTTCATCTCCGTTCCATCAGGTTATGAACCGATGACGGACGGTGTGCTGCCGCGTATCTATAAGCTTCTGAATGCGGGGGACGACATCTCTGAGCGGATGGATTTCACGCTGACTCCTTCTCAGGGACAGGTGAATCACAAGATGCTGATAATGGGTGACATCCATCTCGCAAACAGAACTCAGGACAGGGCTCAGTTCGCGGAGTTCATCGTCGATGTCAATTCTTATGTGGCAGCCCAGCCAGGCAAGGTGTATGGTCTGACTCTGGGAGATATGGTCTGGGACCTGTACTGGATGACAAACAACTACAGCTTCCCGGAATATCTGCTCGACATCAACAGACTCAACTCTCTCACCGTCTATCAGACCATCGGAAATCATGACCACAGCATGTATTTTACCGGTGACTTTGACACCGTTGAGGATTACAGGAGGCATATAGGTCCGTCATATTATTCTTTCAATATAGGCAATGTCCACTATGTCGTGCTTGACGACGTAGAATGTACGAATTCCCAGCCTTCAACTGACGGGAAAGGTAATCCGTGCTACGAGCGTGACTACAAAGGCAACCTGGTGAACGATGTTCTCCAGTGGCTTGAAAAGGATCTTGCATACGTTTCCAAGGACAAACTTCTGGTTGTTGCCATGCACATACCGATGTATGATGAATCAGGCGTGTTGAGGATGCCGGCTGGAGCAGCATCAAAGCTGACTGCCCTTCTCGAGGAGTTCCCGTCCGCTCATCTGTACACCGCCCACAAGCACATCCTCTATAACGTTCCTGTCGGAAAGATATATGAGCATAACGCCGGAGCCGTATGCGGCACATGGTGGTGGTCTGCAGTGGAGAGTCCGGGCATCCATATCGGCCAGGACGGCTCACCAGGAGGATACAATGTCCTCGATGTGCAGGGGGATAAGCTGGCATGGCAGTATAAGCCTACCGGCGCGCCTATCGACCATCAGTTCCGCACATACGACCGCAACTGCATCCATATCACAGCGGACAAGTATGTCGCTTCAGGCAGTTCCACCTACCAGGGTATGTTCACTCCGGGAGGTTGGGCAGAGCCGAACACTGACAACGAGGTGTACATCAATGTCTGGAACTATGACCCTGACTGGAAGGTCGAGGTCACCGAGGGAGGCAGCCCGCTGGAGGTAAAGCAGGTTAATGAATATGACCCTCTTCACCTGATCGCCTACACGGCAAAACGTCTTAACAAGAATGCCGAGGCCGGATTCGCCACAGTAAAGACTGCACATATGTTCATGGTCAAGGCCTCTGGTCCTGCGACAACCCTTGAAATAAAGGTGACAGACCCTTTCGGAAACGTATATACTGAATCGATGTCACGTCCAAAGGCATTCGATATCGAAAGTTACATAAAATAACGCCATATGATGAAAACTTTTCTGAAGAAGGTGGCCTTGTTCTGCCTGGTTTTCATTCCGGGCCTGTCTGCGGGACAGATGGCCTGGGCTCAGACATCCATAAAGGGTGTCGTATATGACACAGACGCCACGGTCCCTCTGATCGGAGCTGCCGTGAGTGTCGAGGGCACTCAGAATTTCACCACAACTGATGCGGATGGAAAATTTTCCATCAAGGCGAATCCCGGTGACGTGCTTCTTGTGCAGTTCATGGGATTCAAGGACGGGAAGGTGACCGTCGGCAAATCGACTTCCTATGATATCATCCTGAAACCGGATAGCGAGATGCTGGCCGAAACCGTGGTCACAGCCTTGGGTATGACCAGAGAGAAACGTTCTCTCGGATATGCAGTGGTGGAAGTGTCAGGTGAAGAACTGAATCAGTCCCAGTCAAACAACTGGCTTGGAGGACTCGAGGGAAAGGTCCCGGGAGTCCAGTTCAACAAATCGGCAGGTCCTATGTCCTCGACCCGAGTGATTGTCCGAGGTGACCCGTCACTTTCAGGAACAGGATCCGCGCTATTCGTTGTGGACGGAGTGCCAATCGAATCGGGAATGATCTCCAACTCTTCCGGTTCGGGATATACCAACCAGGACAGCCCGATCGACTTCGGTGACAACGGCTCAGACCTCAATCCCGATGATATCGAGTCCGTTACAGTCCTCAAGGGAGCTGCAGCTACTGCCCTTTATGGTTCACGTGCCGGTAACGGAGCTGTGATCATCACGACAAAGTCCGGTTCCAGGAACAAGGGAATAGGTGTGACATATTCAACCCGTCTTACTTATGATGTGCCGGGGTATTGGCCTGATTTCCAGACCACTTACGGCCCGGGAACAGACCTTGGTCTTGACGAATACGTGCTTTGGGGAACCAATCCTGAAGGTCTGGGCCGCCACTACAGCCGCTATGCCTTTGGTGAGGCATACGACGCGTCCAAGCTCCGCTATCAGTGGAACGGCATGAACTGGGAGACAGGAGAGGTGGTCCGTACTCCTTTTGTCTATGCAGACGACTGGTACAGCGGCCTTTTCAAGACAGGTATGACCTGGGAGAACTCCCTCTCGGTTGATGGTGGAACAGAGAAAGGAACGAAGATCCGTGTTTCTGCCAACACTTCACGCAACGACTGGATTCTGCCGAACACAGGATATAAGAGAAAATCCATATCTTTCTCATTCAAGACCCCTCTGCACAAGAGAATAGACTTCAATGCGAAGGTCAACTACTATATGACCGACTCGGACAACCTGCCTACAGCGGCCTACTCCAACAACGGAGTCCTCTACCAGCTGGTCTGGAACAGGACAAATGTCCCTATGTCGGCATATGCGGACGAGTATTTCTCAGGCAGGTGGAACAGGACGAGCTTCAACAATCCGAACAAATATCTCATCGGCCAGGACAACTACTACAACCCGTATCGTGTCCTCTATGAAATGCTCAACACCCAGGACAAGGACCGTATCTTCGGTAACGCCGGTTTCCATATCGACTTCTGGAAGGACAAGCTCACTCTTGACGTGAAGTCCGGACTGGACATCGTGAACGAGTTCAGAACCCAGCGCAAACCGTTCTACACGTATAACTATCCTCAGGGATGGTATCGCGAGCAGAACAACTATGTGGCCCAGATCAACAGCGACTTCATGCTCAAATATTCGGATGCTTTCCTTGCAGACCGCCTGACCATCACGGCAGCTCTCGGAGGAAACAACATGATATATCAGAGAAGAAGCCACAAGTTCACCATTGACAAGCTTGATGTGGAAGGCATCTACAATGCGAAGAACTATCCGGCAGAGACCATCCCGGTGGAGGATTTCTACCGTGCCAAGAAGGTCGTCAACAGCTTGTACGGTCTGTTGTCTTTGGGATGGAACGACATGGTCTATCTGGATGCAACGGCACGTAACGACTGGACTTCGACCCTGTCTCCGGGCAACTGGTCCTTCTTCTATCCTTCTGTCAGCGCCTCTGCTATTCTTGACAAGATATTCCGGCTCGACCAGTATCCTGAGTACATCAACATGCTCAAGATCCGTGCTTCATGGGCAAACGTGGGAAGGGACACCAGCCCGTATGCGATTTCATACAGCTACAACACCACTGACTTCCCGGGAGGTTACAGGCTTGGAGCGACGCTCCCTGACTATTTCCTTCGTCCGGAGAACGTGGAGACATGGGAGGTCGGTCTGGAGGCCAAGTTCTTCCAGAACCGCCTGACATTCGATATTGCAGCCTACACTTCCGCAGTCACAGACCAGATCTATGCGAGACCTGTGGACTATATCACAGGAGCCAAGTACTATACTTCCAACATAGGTCTGATCAGGAGCAAGGGACTGGAGCTTGCCCTCACCGGAGTTCCTGTCAGGACAAAGGACTTCACATGGACGGTCAGCGTGAATGCGTCCAAGTCAATGGCGATGCTGATGGACATGTATGAAGGATGGGACAATTCGCAGCCTCACCAGACCGATATGGGAACGACCATCGGTTCCCGTCTCTACATTTATAATTATGTGGGAGAGCAGATGGGACAGCTCTGGGGCAAGGGCCTCGCTCTGGCACCGGAGGGCTCTTACATCCTCAACGAGGACGGCAGCAGGACCGACTGTTCAGGAGAAATAATCATAAGCGACGATACCGGACTACCGTCAATGTCGGATGAACTCAGATATCTCGGTAATGTCAATCCGGACTGGATCGGAGGTATGTCCATGTCGTTCAGATACAAGGGATTCTCCTTGAACACCACATTCTCGGCCCAGCTTGGCGGAAAGACATATTCCGTGACAGCAGCCATCCTCGGCTATCAGGGTAAGCTCAAGAACTCTCTCGAGGGCCGTCCTGACGGACTTGTGGCAGACGGAGTCAACCTGGTGGGCACCGATGCTGACGGCAACAGCATATATAAGAAGAATATGACCCTCACCGACAACATCCAGACCTATTACGCCAACTTTGCGGCCAACCGCTACAATTTCAAGGAATACATATACGACAATTCCTTCTTCAAGCTCAAGGAGGTCATGCTGAACTACGACTTCCCTAAGTCATGGATGGAAGCGACAAGGTTCCTGCAGGGAGTGTCCGTCTCGGCATTTGCGACCAACCTGTTCTGCCTGACCAACTATCCGTTCTTCGACCCTGAGGTCACCGGAGTGAACGACTCCAACACAAAACGCGGTATCGAGTCGGGATCATTCCCGATGTGTCGCTCATACGGATTCAATATCAAACTGAAATTCTAACGCCATGAGAAAATTTAGACACTACATAAGCTTCATGATCCTCATCGCCTGTCTGATGACCTCATGTACAAAGGATTTTATTGAAATCAATAAGAATCCGAACAAGATAGAATTCGGAGGAGTCGCTCCGACCTCTCTCTATGAACCTATGGTCTATGGTATAAGCATACACAATCAGAATCAGGCGTGGTTCTACGCGAATGAGCTGGTTCAGGTGACAGCATTCACCGGAGGTGCGACGACCCAGATCCATCAATATCAGATTCCTGATGGCCAGTGGACATCACAGTGGGATAATTTTGCACGCTACGGCTTTGATGCTCACCACATAATCGATCAGGCGATAAAGTTTGAGGACAAGTATATGGAGGCCCTGGGACTGATTTGGAAGGTGTATGAACTTTCCAATCTTTCGGCCCTGTTCGGTGACATTCCGTATAAGGAGGCTTTCATGCAGACAGCCAACACCACCCCTGTGTTTGATTCGCAGGAGACCCTGGTGGAGGAATTCATAGCGGATCTTGACAGTGCGTCCACAATCCTCAGGAGACGTCCGGCAGCGCTGAAGCCGGACATCGACAAGATGTATGCGAACAACCATACAAAATGGATCAAGTTCGCGAACTCTCTGAGGATGCGTATCCTCTGCAGGATGTCCGGAATCAATGATTCATACTGGGGACAGATCCAGACAATGCTTGACAACCCTGACCTCTATCCGGTCTTTGCGGACAATTCCGACAATGCCAACATGCCCTTCCAGGAGCTGGACCCATACAGGTCATACTGGAAGCAGAACAACACGACAGAAAGCAGCTTCTGCAACCATCGCTTCTGCCAGAAGATGATCGACATGATGGTGGAGTTCAACACTGCGGGAAATGCCATATTCGAGGACCCTCGTCTGCCGATATATGCCGTTCAGAAGGGTGGTGTATGGAAAGGATCCAGAGGTGGAGTCCTGCCTTCCGAGTTCAAGCAGTATGACAGCGGCTCCGCCGTCCCTAATTTTGCTGTCCTTACCAATTCCGGTGTGCCGGCCTTCCTGATGGATTATTCGGAAGTGCTCTTCATCCTTGCAGAAGGTGTTGAGAAGGGAAAGCTTACGGTTGCAGGGCAGACAGCCAAGACACTGTATGAATCAGCAGTCAAGGCAAGCATCGGCAAGTGGTCGAACTACGGTCAGTATGCCTCAAAGCCTGTGATCGTGCGGTCAGCCGATATAGATGCCCTGCTTTCAGGATCTCTGGGGTCGTATGATAGGGCTGCCGCCCAGAATGAGACAAGCATCTACGGCAGTGCCGAGGAACTCATCGCCTGCCAGAAGTTCATATCGCTCTATTTCAGCGGATATGAAGTGTACAATGAATGGAGAAGGACCGAATACCCTGTCTTCGACATAGCTGACGGTACATCTTCCAACGGATACGAGGTTCCGACCCGCATGGGCTATCCTAACTACACGGTGGCATCCAACAGTGCGAACGTGCATGCCGCCCTCACCCGTATGGGAGGAGGTGAAGCGGTCAATAACATGCATATACCGCTTGACTGGTCATACGTAAAGATCTATGGAAGTCACCGTAATCCTCACCCTCTTCAAGCAAAATAAACGACCATGAAACGACTGCAATTATTTTTATTGATACTGCCTGCTCTCCTGGGATGTGCTCGTGAGATTGAGGAGAACCAGATCAACGGCATCCCGTACTTCTCGATACAGGTGCAGGACGAGAGTTCTGTCCCTCTTACGGAGCTGGACGAGATGTCGGCACAGTACACCCTTCAGATGGGGGCGGACGGATATTCCGCTACTGCAAATGCGACCAATCACGTGTCGAGGGCACTGCGTTTTCACATCACCACAAATCTTCGCTGGAAGATAGTGCCGACTGATGAGGAAAATGTGCCGGACTGGATTCATCCGTTCCCTGAGAGTGGAGAGAAAGACGGAATATTCTTCTTCAAGACCGACAGGAACGTCGATCCGGAGAATGCCAGGGAATCATATTTCAACATTCTGGTGGATAAGGGAAGCGGCGTATATGAGCCGCTGGAGGGCATCCTTCAGGTGAAGCAGGACAAGAGTCCGCTTTTCCTTGAAATGAATGCAGCTAAGTTCAGCGTGGCGGCTACCGGGCAGACAATCCGTCTGAGAGTGAAGGCCAACGTCGACTGGAACTATAGCCTGGCTCCGTCCGACGAGTTCGCGACAGAAAACCTTGACTGGATCGTTGACGAGACGGAGCATGCTCCGCAGCAGCAGAATGACACCATCGTTCTGGCTGTGGCAGCCAATGAAAAAGGCATGCGAGGTGCTGTGCTGAATGTGAACTACACCCTTGACGGAGTGGAGAAGACAGATGTCGTGGCCATAACCCAGTATCCCGAGGCCGAGGTCAGCCTCGAGGGATTCCCGGTGAAATGGCTTGTCAGAGTGGACGGCAATACATTCATGGACACATTCGAGTCCAATGGAACAGGTGCGGCTGTCTCTGGAGGTGGTATGATCACATTCAACAATGACAGCGGAAAGACTCTCGATGCAAGCGGCACCTGCAAGTTCGACGTGAGCGACAAGTCGCCACGTGTCACGGGCGTATGGCCAGGTGACTATTGCCAGTTCGTCGCCTCTTCTCCTGTTTCCGCCGGCACGATTGTAAAGCTTGCATTCGCGACCCGCTCATCCGCTGCCGGACAGAAATACTGGAGACTTGAGTACCGTGACGGAGAGCAGTGGAAGATTGCAGGAAAGTCCTACACGGATCCTTCAGTCAACGGACCGGATGGTGCTCCCGTGGTCTATACTCATGCAATGAATGAGGATGGATCTACAAACGTCCTTGTCGAGACGGCAGTGACTTATGAAAACGCTACGGATCAGGTGGAATTCCGTTTCATCTGTGCCGCAAACTGGAGAGCCAATGGAGCGGCTCCTCCTTCAAAGCCGGGCACAGCGACCTGGAGACTGTCTGTGGATACGGCAGATGCAAACGATGCTTATCAGCCATGCATTTCCATCATCGCTGCCGGTGGAGAGCCTCCGGTTCAGGCCAACATGTCTCTGTCTCATGAATATCTCTACTTTGACAGCAATCCTAAGGAAGCAAAATCGTTCAAGGTGACCTCCGACCAGGATTTCAATGTCAAGAGTGAGCAGAGCTGGATAAAGGTGATGACTTCTCAGATGAGTTCCGGCGAGAATGTCGCAGTCGAGATCGAATGCGAAAGAAACACCGGCGCCAAGAGCAGGGAAGGAAAAGTCATAGTGATTGCAGGCATCACCCGTCAGGAAATAGCTGTCATCCAGGGCGCAGCAGGAGCGTCAGGGACTGGCGGAGAGGTGGATCTTGATCCATTCGTCAGCGTGACTACGGGAAGCAATGTGGCCTTGAAGTATAAGAAGGGCTCGACTCAGATCAAGGTCATGAGCAACATGACGCTCACCCATGAGATTTCAGATTCGTGGCTGAGCCTGTCTGTAGCTTCGACGGAAACCATATCTACGGTCATAACCACGACTTATAATGTCACATACGGCATGAATCCTAGCGCGGAGTCAGAACGCACTGCAAGCATCCGTTTCTATAACGGAAGCAGGGATGCCGTCGTGACTTTCACTCAGGAGAGGAACATCTCCAGCGAGACCATCTATTTTGAGGACGATTTCAGCTGGCTGACACCTTTCGTGGAGGCATATAAGGCTCAGGTTCCTGACGAGGCCGACAAACTCGATCCGGTGGGAAGCAATATCTCTACACATTCTCAGCCAAATATCTGGAGCAAGTTCTCGGATACTGTGGGTGCGGAATTTACGAAGAGAGGATACGTGGATCTCAACCCTGGAGCAAAAACACTCTACGTTCAGGACTGCTATCTGAAGTTAGGAAAGGGTGACAATCAGACAGGAATCACCCTGCCGGCTTTGGAGTTTGAGGGAACAGCTCCTGTAGATGTCGTGATCTCGTTCGACTGGTGTGCCCACATGAGCAATGCGGGAAATATTGACGCTGTTCCTCTTGTGGTCGCCCTTGAAGGCCCGGGATCGTGTGATGACACAGATGCAGCAGTAAGCAACGAGTTCAAGACGACTCAGGCCAAGGGCAACCTGGCTTGGCAGAGCGCATCACTTGTCCTGAAAGGCGTAACCAAGGATACGCGAATCTCGATCAAGCCGAATTATGATACCTTCACTCAGGATGGAAACCACCGTTGGCATATTGACAATATATTGATCATTAAAAACAAATAAAAATCACAATTATGACACTGAAAGAGTATATTACACCTCTGTGTGAGAATGTGTTTCTTCAGGCAGAGACAAGTTTTCTCCTGGTAGCATCAGCCGGAGGAGCCGGCGAAGCCGGACTTCTCGGCGATCCGAGCCTTGATAATTTCTATGAACTTTAAATCTTCTGTCGTATGAGAAAGAATATCATCATTACAGCCCTTGCACTGATGGGTGCAATCGCTTTCACCTCCTGCGTCAGAGAGGAATTTGAAACCCCGGGTGAGGCACAGAAAGACAACACCGTAAACTTTACCATCAACACCGGCTCTGCAGAAGTTAAATCATATATGGAATATGACGAAGAAGCCGGAAAATATGTCCCTAACTGGCACAAGGGAGACGCTCTGGCTGCATATTTTGTCAGTGCAGATGGCGCTCCGACCCAGGCTGCGTTTGCAAACACGAATGAGAATGGCCCTAAGGCTTCATTCTCCGGTTCGGCAGCACTTGAGGCTGGAAACTATGATCTGTATGCAGTTTGCCCGGCCCGTTCGTACCAGTCTGTAACAGAAACAATGGTTGTGGGACTTGAATTTCCATACATCCAGTTCCCGACAGCTACATCATTTGACCCTAAGGCAGACGTTCTTGTCAATGTCCCTTATGATGTGACTGTGGAAGGCACGGATGTGACGATCGATGACATGCGTTTCCGTCGCGTAGGAAGCATCGTAAAGGTGGTTCTCAGCGACAAGACCGGCAGCCTGGCCGGTGACAACATCAGGTCTGTGTATCTGGAGTCAGACATGAAAGGTGCTGCACTTTCAGGAGTGTTCAACTATGACTATAAGACTGAGGATGCTGCAGGCATGACGGAACCGAAGAATCATGTGACGGCAGACCTTACAAGGCTCGAGACTCCTCTTGCACTTGACGGAGAGAATGCTGTCTATCTCGTGCTTCCTCCATGCACCCTCACAGCCGGCTCTAAGCTCACTGTGAATGTGAAGACTGACAGACACGAGGTTGTCAAGACAATCACTCTTGCAAAGGACATCAATTTCCTCAGCAGCGAGGTGATTACTCTCAGTGTAGGCCTTGACGCGAACTGCACCGTTGAAAGAGTTTACTTCCAGGATAATTTTGATTGGTTGTATTATTGGTGGGATACGATCCCATCAGATGATAAGGATGGCATCAGGGATCCTCTGGCGGAACAGAATACAGAAGATCAAAAGCAACCGAATATCTGGAGCAAGTATGCAGCTACTGTGGGTGCGGATGTCACTGCACGTGGATATGTGGATATCTATCCAGCCAACAATACTCTGTATATGCAGGAGAATTACTTCAAGATGGGTGCAAACAATAAGCAGACCGGCCTCCAGCTTCCTGCTATTGAATTTGGAGAAGAACCGGTCAATGTAACTCTTAGCTTTGATTGGGCGGTTCAGCATACGAGGATAGGTATAGTTGTGGAAGTCTTGGAAGAAGGGGTATGTTATGAGACATTGACTCCAGTCAGCCATCAAATGAAACAGACGTCAAGTCTTAAGTGGCAGACGGAGACGATTACCCTGTATGGCGTGACCAATAAGACCAGAATTCAGATAAGACCGGATCTGGAATCGTATGTTACTTCAGGATATTATCGTTGGTGGCTTGACAACATAAAGGTTGCGGAAGTAGACAAGGAACTTGTGCTTACAGCTGCAACATTCCCTGTAGTATGGTCTATGCCTGATCCTGAAGAATTGGTTATGAACGAAGACTATCTTGTGGGCGATCTGGATAACGGGGCCTACATGTATTCTGATACTCACGAGGGTAAGATGACGGTAGTCCGTCCTGCAAATACAGCATGCAATTCTTCGACTTATAGCTGGAGGGACAACGACGGATTGACTTGTGGATCCTTCCTGCATTATGGTATGAATAAGGATGCATATTGGCTTTTTGAAGTATATAAAGTCAACAATCCGGCTGGTACATACAATATCAAGTACAAAACGATTGCATCAGGTTCAGGTCCTAAGTTCTTTATCCTTGAGTATTCTGTTGATGAAGGAGAGACATGGACTGCGGTGAATACAACGACTGAGTCATGGAATAAAGCTGACGGAACGCTGTATGGTGATGTTACTTATACATATGTACTTGCTCCGGAATCAAATGAAGCTAATGAAACATGCAATGTTGATGAATCCTTCGCCATCGGTGCTTTCAATGCCTACAAGACATTGATGATAAGAGCCAGGGTGTCTTCTCAGCTGAAAGAAAGTGCAGCAGGGGAAATGGCCGAGACCACTGGAGGAACAAACCGTATTTTTGACAACATCAGAATTTCCTTCACCCCAACGCAGAATAACAATTCGTAAATATGAAAAGACTGCTTTTAGTTTTTGCATCCCTCCTGATGATCGTGTCTCAGGTCGATGCTAAAAAGGTAAAAGGCTCTGTGAGAGGACCAGAAACGGTCCTCTCTGGGGTTATAGTGTCGGACGGATACCGCTTCACCAGGACTGCAGAGGACGGTACATTCGAACTGAACACTCATAAGGACGCACGTTTTGTGTTTGTCATCACTCCTTCCGGATATGTGGGAGACTATTCTGACGGATCTGTCAGGTTCTATCTTCCGATTGAGGGAACAGAGAGTTTCGACTTCACCCTTCAGAGACTTCCCAATACAGGAGACGACTACACCATCTTCTCGATCTCCGACCCTCAGATGGGGAATGGAAAGCACGTGAAGCGTTTCAAGGGAGAGCCTTTGGAGGACCTGAAGGAAATGGCAGCGCAGTATGGTGCCCAAAGAAATACGGTGGCAATGGCCTTGGGTGACATCGCCTGGAACAAGTATGCCATCTACAAGGATTACAAGAAGGCTGTCGCCGGGGTGGGGATCCCGTTCTACAGTGTCATCGGCAACCACGACTTCACCCAGAATCTTTCCGGAATCAAGGCGGCAAGTGTGTATGAGGCATATTTTGGCCCTTATAACTATGCATTTTTCCTTGGCAAGGATCTGGTGATTGGCATAAATAACATTATCTTCCATGCCAACGACAACGGCTTCCCTGACGTAAGTTCGCGTAATAATTATGAGGGTTACAATAAGGAAACATTGAATTTCCTTCGCGGAATTCTGAAGTTCGTTGATGAGGATACTCATGTGATTATCGCTCAGCATAGCCCTGCCGTATATTACAAGGGGCCTATCCATGGCTATGACAAGTTCATGAAGGTCATTGACGGCTACAAGGTGGATATCCTGTCCGGGCATACCCACGTGATGTACACTCAGCGCTTGAACGAGAATGTCGTCGATCATAATGCTGGAGCGATCTGCGGGGCATGGTGGGCTACGATCCGTTGCACGGACGGAACTCCACGGGGCTATGAGATCGTGACATCGAAGGACAGAGAGGTCAGCTTCAGCTGGCATAATGTAGACTATCCTGATGACCATCAGGTGGAATTCATCGCTTTGGGACAGTCAGAAAAGTATCCGGACTCGATACTTGCAAATGCATGGGCCATGAACAATGAATGGGAGTGTGAGTGGGAACAGGATGGGGTCGCTATGGGAAAGGCGGAAAGGACCTCAGACATATCTCCTGCATATGCTTCGGAAATTCTTCCGATATACAAAGGGGATGCAGATAAGATACCGGTTCACAAAAAACCGATAGCTATACCTCACTATTTCAAGGTAACTCCTTCCGAGAACGCATCCAAAGTTGTCCTGATGGTGAAAGCTCCTGACGGGCGCTCTTGGAAGCAGGAATTTGATCTTAAATAAATGAAAAGAATATTTTTCATATTCAATGTCCTGCTGTTGACAGGATGCTGCATGGAAAGCGGGACAGATGCATTGGCGGAGGGTTTTCAAAATCCTCCGCATTCGGCAAGGCCGCTTGTGTGGTGGCATTGGATGAATGGAAATATAACTGAAGATGGTGTCCGAAAGGATATCGAGTGGTTCGACAGGATAGGACTCGGGGGCTTTCATGTCTTTGACATTGCCTTTGATGACCAGCAGATCGTACCGGAACGTCTCGCCTACATGAGTGATGAATGGAAGAAGCCGTTCTCGCTGGCCATCAGGATGGCTGATTCTTTAGGAATGGATGTGGCTGTTCCGGGGTCGCCTGGTTTCAGCTCGACCGGAGGTCCTTGGGTGAAGCCGGAGGATGCAATGAAAAAGGTCGTCTGGCGTGAGATGGATCTGGAAGGTGGGCGGCATTTTGTCGGTAGTCTTCCAGAGGCATACACATCTACTGGCAAATTCCAGAACTACGGCGTGAAGTCTCAAGGCATGTACAGCAGCGGGCCGACCAGTGAGGAATACTATGAAGATATTGCAGTTGTTGCTGTTCGTCTTCCGGATTCCTATAGGACTTTGGAAGAACTTGGGGCGTGCGTATCCTCCAGCGGAGGTGGGTTTACGCTTGCTCAGCTGACCAATGGAGACCTTTCAGATAATGGCAGACTTCCTGCAGGAAAGGATGGCTTTGCATGGATTCAATATGAATTTCCTCAGCCGCAGACCATCTCGTCTCTGACTGTGGTGAATGCAAATCCGAGAAGAAGGGGACATTCCGTACCGGCATATTGCGAAGATTCACTTCAGGTCAGTGATGACGGAGTGAATTTCAGAACGCTGTTTGGGATTCCGGTCAGTGATGCTCAGAGGCAGACAATCTCATTTGAGGGGGTAACTTCCAGATATTTCCGCCTGAAACACAGAAATCCGAAGGCATACTATCACTACAGCATGCTCAAGAGAAATCCAGATCCTGAATATTCAGAGATTGCTGAATTTGTGATATACCCTGAAGTCAAGGTGAATTACAGCGAGGTAAAGGCTGCCTATGGCGCGGGGCATGATATGGGCACTTATCAGACTCCTGAAACTGCTGCGGAGGATGTCTTCTCCAAAGGCGTGGATATCACTTCCTGTGTCAAGGATGGAATCCTGGATTGGGATATCCCGGAAGGGAAATGGCGAATCTATCGGTTCGGTGCATCGCTTACCGGTAAGAAGAATCATCCTGCGACTCCTGAGGCTACGGGATTCGAGGTGGATAAATTGGACAGAGAAGCGTGGCTCGGACATTTTACAAGCTATCTGGATATGTATAGGGAAGCTGCTGGAGGTCTGCTGGGAAGGAGAGGGATTAATCATGTTCTGACAGACAGCTATGAGGCTGGTCATCAGAACTGGACATCATCCTTGAATGATGAGTTCCGCTCACGAAGAGGATATGATCCGCTACCCTGGTTTCCGGTTCTTACGGGTGCAGTAGTAAGCTCTACTCAGGAGAGCGAGCAGTTTCTTTTTGACTGGAGAAAGACGATTGATGAACTCTTCTGTGAGAATTATGCCTGTCTTGATGAATTTGTCCGTAAAAGATACGGTATGAAGGGCTGTTTCATCGAGGCCCATGCCAACGGACGTGTGTTCATGGCGGACGGTATGGCCATGAAGAAGAACTCCGCCTATCCTATGTCCGAAATCTGGACTCCGGATGTGGTGGGCACTCCGGACAGGATTCCGGAGGCCAAGGCGGATGTAAGGGAGTCATCCTCTGTCGCCCATATTTATGGCCAGAACAAGGTGGCTGTGGAGGCTTTTACATCCATAGGACTTGGTGGTAATGCGTATTCGTTCTGTCCGGAGAATCTCAAGCCGTTGGCAGATATCGTCATGGCTCATGGCGTGAATCTTTTCGTAATTCACGATGCGGCCATGCAGCCTCTTGATTCATGCAAGCCAGGTATAGGGCTGGGTGTATATGGACAATGGTTTACGCGTCATGAAACATGGGCGGAGCAGGCTGGAGTGTGGATAGACTATCTGGCACGCAGCAGTTTCATGCTTCAGCAGGGGAAAGCTGTTTCGGATATTCTCTGGTATTATGGAGAAGATAATAATATAACAGGACTTTACAGTCATTCCTTCCCGGATATTCCGGCAGGATACAATTTTGACTTTGCCAATTCTGATGTGCTGCTGAATGAACTTCACGTCAAAAACGGGAAACTCTGTACGAAAACCGGCATGGAGTATAGTGTGCTCTGCCTGGATCCGAATGCCTCAAGACTGTCTCCTCATGTGGAGAAGCGGATAGAATATTTTAAGTCGCGCGGAGTCAAGGTTTGCGGCTATGAAAGCGGTGAGATTACCTCGGCTTTGGCGTCGGCCGGAATGACTCCCGATTGGATGTATGTCGGTACAGATTCGCTGAATTTCGTGCATAGAAGGCTGTCTGACGCTGAAATATATTGGATAAGTTCGCCTGTTTCAGAATACAGGACCTGCCAGGTCTCCCTTCGTACGTCAGGCTTGAAACCGCATCTCTGGCATCCTGTGACAGGCTCAATGACAGAGATATCGTATGAGGTCATTGACGGCAGGACTGTCATGAATCTGCAGTTTGAACCTGATGATGCCTACTTCATCGTGTTCAGAGGAAAGACAGACGATAGCTCTTTCACCGTTCCCGAAGTTGCATTGTCGGAACTTAAGGAAATCAGTGGCTGTTGGGAGGTGGAGTTCACGAGTCCTTTTGATGAAAGTAAGATCCTGGAAATCGATCAGTTGTTCTCATGGCACAAGTCAGATGACAGGTGGATCAGATATTTTTCAGGTACAGCATCATATCGCAGGCAAGTTAGTGTGCCGGAACATGGAGGACGTCTGCTGCTTGATCTTGGAAACGTCAGGAACATAGCTCAAGTGTATGTCAACGGAACAGAAGTGGCTACACTGTGGAGGACTCCGTTCCGGACTGACATCACGGACTATGTGGACAGCGATGTCTTTGAACTGGAAGTCAGAGTCACTAATCTATGGGTGAATCGTCTTGTCGGAGATTCGTTTCTTGATGCGGATGCGAGAAAGACCTATGTGTCGGCACCATTCTATTGTCCTTCAGACGAACCTTTACCTTCCGGAATGACCGGTCCTGTGAGACTTATGTGCTACGGGCTCAATTAACGATCCGCACTGACTGAACTTTCGAGAGGCTGTATTCTAAGACCTATTCAAAGAATACAGCCTCATATTTTCTGTCATGGTTGTGCCTGTGGGGCGTCCAAGGTACATCTTTCTCCTGCTTCATATATTTTGCTTGTGCGAATTGGAAAAATGTATTTTTGCCAATATGTTCAAACATACGTATGGATGTTCATAAGACTTATGGAAATGGTTGTACTCGTTCTCGGATTTGAGGTGTATGCTGTTACTATAAGTTGCAGAAATAAATATTTCGATGTTGGTCTTATAACATGAATCCGGTTGAGGGTGGCGATGATATTGTCTTTGCTGGGAATACAGGCGACCGTTGGATACTGCCGAAGTGTGATGATGGGGTCGCATACAACATCATATCTCGCAGTAATAAATTCCAGATTGAGGAGTTACATCTTACATATCAGCGGATAATATATGTTGGAGGTGGCATGGATATGGAAGATATGACGGTCGATGACGAATCTGACATAGAGTTTTAATTCACTACATTAACATAGTTTTCAGGACAGGATGCATTCTGCGTATGGAATGATCCTACTCTGGTCTGCGGAACGGACATGCTCAACGCTATGTTCAGAAGTCTGAATTTTCCGGCTGGAGAGTTAGCCCTGTAACCATTATCTTCGCAAAAGAGGTCAATCTGATTGAAAATGTAGCAGTCAGCAGTGCTCTGCGATGCGTACTGGATTGCCTGTCAGCTGATTAGCAACTTGTCCTGCCGTCCAAGGATGGCAGGACAATGGTGTAAAGTGCTGATGGATAGCTATTTGGGTGATTCGGAATATTCCGCTCCAGAGAAGAACAGCGCCTTGCCGGGGACTGACTGCCCGGCGTCCGAGCGGTTGCCGGATGCTATGAGGTCTGCGATCCAGGAAGGCTCCTTCTTTCCACGGCCGACTTCGATCAGGGAGCCGACTATGGCGCGGACCATGTTGCGCAGGAAGCGGTTTGCCTTGATTCTGAACACGATATAGTCACCTTCTGAGTTGGGGAATCCCATCATCTCGACGTGAGTGGGCTTATAAACGCTCCAGGCGGCCTCGGTCACTGTGCAGACCGAGGTCGTGTTGTT
>JAEIGA010005493.1_pt1 | contig 19362 bp, 21 predicted proteins | sample 9270691 | NCBI WGS metagenome assembly JAEIGA01 (sample SAMN17057246, study PRJNA624740) | gut metagenome | biome: biome; isolation source: fecal sample | host: Bos grunniens | place: China: Xizang | collected 2019 | reverse complement strand
TTTTCGTGGTCAATGTTTGAAACCTGGCCGATTGAAGCCTTACAATTGATCGGAACTTTTCTCATTTCGCCTGAAGGAAGTCTTACGAGAGCGTATGTGTCTTCCTTACCCATAAGCTGAGCCATGTTACCAGCTGAACGAACGAGCTGAGCGCCGTTTCCTGGATAAAGCTCAATAGCGTGAATGAATGTACCAACCGGAATATCCGAAAGCTTAAGAGCATTACCTGGCTTGATATCTGATTCAGGACCTGACTGAACCTTATCGCCAACCTTTAAGCCGTTTGGTGCAAGGATGTATCTCTTTTCGCCGTCCTCGTACTGAACGAGAGCGATAAATGCGCTTCTGTTAGGATCGTATTCGATTGTCATAACTGTTGCGATGATATCGTCCTTATCACGTTTGAAATCTATAACACGGTATTTTCTTCTGTTACCGCCGCCTCTGTGGCGAACTGTAATTCTTCCGTAGCTGTTTCTACCTGACTTCTTCTTCATTGGTTCAAGCAGACTCTTCTCCGGAGCAACCTTTGACAACTGTGAGTAGTCAGTAACTGTCATCTGACGACGTGATGGAGTTGTCGGTTTGTAGGTTTTGATTGCCATTTATTTCACTCCTTAAATGCGTTTTTGCGGGAGCATTACTCCCATACTGTTGCTGATTAAATCAAAAATTAATACATACCATCGAAGAATTCGATTGTCTTTGAATCTGATGTCAAAGTAACAATTGCCTTCTTCCAATCAGCAGTCTTACCAACGAATCTGCCAACGCGCTTTACACGGCCTCTGCAGTTCATTGTGTTTACCTTAGCAACCTTAACACCGAAAAGCTTTTCAACAGCCTTGGCAATTTCAAGCTTGTTAGCGTCCTTAGCTACTTTAAAGGTGTACTTTCCAACCTGAAGACCATCAATGCTCTTTTCTGTGATAACAGGTTTTAAAATGATATCCTGTGGTGCTTTCATTATGCGTACACCTCCTCAATTTTACCGATAGCATTCTTTACAACGATGAACTTGTCGTAGTTGAGAATGTCATATACATTAAGTGTGTTAACAGCAGCTGTCTTTACACCAGGGATGTTAGCAGCGCTCTTTACAACCATCTTATCTGCTTCAGCAGTTACGATAAGAGCCTTACCTTCAACGCCGAGAGCCTTAAGCATCTCAACAACTGTCTTTGTCTTGTAGCCTTCAAGTGTGAGAGCATCAAGAACGATGAGGTTGTTATCGTTAACCTTTGTAGAAAGTGCAGACTTCATTGCAAGACGTCTTACCTTCTTGTTAAGTGTGTAGCTGTAGCTTCTTGGCTTAGGACCGAGAGCAACGCCACCATGATACCACTGAGGAGCACGGATTGAACCCTGTCTTGCGTGGCCTGTACCCTTCTGTCTCCAAGGCTTTCTACCGCCACCGCTTACTTCTGTTCTTGTAAGTGTTGACTGTGTGCCCTGACGCTGATTTGCGAGATAGTTAACAACCATTGCGTGCATAACAGCTTCATTAGGAGTAATTCCGAAAACAGAATCTGCAAGCTCTGTTTCTGAAACCTTGTTACCTGCCATATCAAAAACTGAAATTGTTGACATTTATGCTTCCTCCTTCCTTATGCCTTTACGCCGTCAATGATGCAAACGATTCCGCCCTTAGGACCAGGAACAGCACCCTTGATTGCGATGAGATTGTTTTCTTCGTCTATTTTAACGATTTCGAGATTCTGAACTGTTACCTGCTCAGCACCCATGTGGCCAGGCATACCCTTACCCTTGAAGATTCTTGATGGTGATGAACATGCACCCATTGAACCTGCTTCTCTGTGTACAGGGCCTGTACCGTGAGTTTCCTTAAGTCTGTGCTGATTGTGACGCTTGATAGCACCAGCAAAACCTTTACCCTTGCTTGTGCCGCTTACATCAACAATATCACCTACTGTAAAAGTATCAGCCTTGATAATATCGCCAACGTTAAGTGTATCGCAATCTTCAAATCTGAATTCCTTGAGAATCTTCTTGCAAGCAACATCAGCCTTATCAAAGTGGCCCTTCATTGGCTTGTTCATTCTCTGAACCTTAACGTCACCGAAACCGAGCTGAAGTGCAGCATAACCGTCGTTATCAACAGTTTTCTTCTGAACTACAACACATGGACCGGCTTCTACTACTGTTACAGGAATAACTTTTCCTGCTTCATCGAAAATCTGTGTCATACCGATTTTCTTACCGATAATACCTTTTTGCATTTCGCATTTCCTCCTGTTAGGTTATTGGTTGACATTTCGTCAACATGACCGACGGATTACCGTCATCCCGTATTCACATACGGATTGCACAGAGCAGTAATTACTTAACTTCCATTACTACGTCTACGCCTGCAGGGATTTCAAGCTTTTCAAGAGCAGCTGATGTCTTGTCTGTTGGAGTAAGAACATCAATAAGACGCTTGTGAGTTCTCATTTCGAACTGCTCACGGCTGTCCTTGTACTTGTGTACAGCACGGAGAATTGTAACAACTTCCTTATCTGTTGGAAGTGGAATCGGACCTGAAACTCTGGCACCGCTTCTCTTAGCTGCCTCAACGATCTTAGCTGCTGCAATATCAACTGTAGCGTGATCGTATCCCTTAATCTTGAATCTGATTTTTTCGTTGACTGCCACTATTTTTCGCCTCCTTGGGATTATTTGATGGGGGCGGGAATAATTCACGACACGTTTCCGTGTGTTTCGTAGCTCTCTTAATTAAAAAAACCCGAAAATCGCAATATGATTTTCGGGCAAAGAACTCAATAAGACACAAAATGGGCATAGCTATTACATACGCAAGCTGTAAACATTACACCACAAACTGTGTTCAATATTCCCTTTCGCCCGGTTTTAAATCGGACATACTCCACAGAAATTACCTGACACACCGTCAGCAACCTTCTGCTTCAACGCATATCTTGTTGCAATCAGCCGAATGCATAATCACCGCACTCGACTTATTAATTATAGCACATTGTGCCGCATTTTACAAGGAGTGCGGTGAAATTTATTTGTAAATTTTTTGTGAACAGATTATCATAATTAATCTATTCGTTTTGTTCAGCTTCTCCGTATGTTGCCGTATTTATAAACGCCGCAGGGTCATAGCACATACCGAGATATCGCACCTCAAAATGAAGATGATTTCCGTTTGAATTACCTGTATTTCCGACACCGCCTATAAGCTGTCCTCTTGTGACATACTGTCCTGCTGTGACATACAGCACGCTGCAATGTGCATAAACAGTTTCATAACTGCCTTCGTGCTCTATCATAACAAAATATCCATATCCGCCCGGATTCCAGCCCGCAGATACAACCATTCCCTCTTTTGCGGCATAAATATCTGTTCCTGCCGGTGCGGCAATATCAAGTCCTTTATGATTTCTGTCGCTGAGGAACGGATCGCTTATATATCCTCCGTCAACAGGCCAGCTGAATTCACCTGAACCATAAAGTAATGTCGATGATGACGACGGCTTTGCAAGATAAGTTCCCACTCCGACCTGTTCAACAACAGGCTGTTTTGTAACCTCTGAGCTTACAACAGTTCTCGAACGTTCAATCCCGTCAATATAGGTAACCTCTCCACTGTTTCTTCTCTCGCCTCGCTGACCTTTGACAAGGATTTCCCTGTCACCGACATTGAGTGAGCTTGTTTCTATTTCTATAGTAGAATACTCAACAAAGGTAATAGTTTCAAGATCACGGACATACTGTATCGGGAGAACACTTTCTCTTTCAATAACCCTGACAACACTTCCCTGAACAAAATTATCATCAATTTCAGGGTTAAGTTCTCTGAACTCTTCATCAGTCATATTGAATTTATGACATATTACCTCAGCGGAATCACCCTTCTGAGCAACATAAGTAGTATTAGTCTTATTTGTTGCGGTCAGTTTATAAATTGCCGCATCCTCTGTCATAACACTTTCCTCGAGATAAGTCCCGTATCTGTATTCTATTTTATTCTTATACCCTATATTTCTTACATTTCCCTCAGCCTTATAGTTGAGAAGAGCTTCCGTAAGAGCATTTTCAACAGGAGTTTTATCCCTTACAGCACCTGCAAATTCATCATCGATATAAATACCATAAGCCTCTGTCAGCGCATGCTCCGATTCACTGAGAAGTCTGTTTGCAAGCTGTACAGAATTATAGAACTGCTCGTCCTCGGATACAATCTTAATTGAAATTTTAGGAGAAGAGGCCATTTCAACTCCGTCAACATAAGACATCCTCTGCTGAACTTCTCTTGTAGCAAGGTCAAGGTCAGATTCGTCTGAAATTACGCCTATCTGCTTACCGTTATATTCAACACACAAACCATATTCAAGCCCCGAACCCATTTTCACAACTCCGAGGAAGAAAACAACGGACGCTATCGGCAGAACGTAATTAAATGCTGTATAGAACATCCCGTCAACGCCAAAAAGATACCTCAGCACACTTTTAACAAGAAGAAAAACCTTTTCTTTGCCATGAAGTGTTCTTGCCTCACGAACAGAACGCTGAAGAGCAAGCGTTTTATCATTCTTCTTTTTGAATTCGTTTTTAATATATGAAAATACATGCTTTGCAAGGCTGAAAATTCCGCCAAGCACATCGGTTATAACGAACCATATTCCGCCGATGATTTTAAACAGCAGAAGTATAAGCCGCACAGCAGTTTTCACACCGCTTACACCGATTTTTACAAACAACCCTGTCAATGCCTTTAAAAGTCTTTTAATTATGCTTCTATCTGAATGACTGTAATTCTGTAAATTCAAAATCGCCTGATCGGTAATTTCGATATTTTCCGATTCAGACACGGACATATTTTCCGTATTTCCGTTATCCATTATCACAGCTCCTTTCAGCAGACTTTCTATATCGGTTTAACACCAATAAGGTATATTATAGCATACATTATCAAAAAATAAAAGCATTTTTTGCCGATTGCCTTATTTTATATGATAATTATAGTCAAGCATTTCCACAGCATAGCCATTTGTAGCCTCAATGAACGCAACTACAGATTTTTTTGCTCCGTCAAGATCATGCTCTCTGTAATTTCCGCACTCTGCTTCACTCACACCGGGAATTGCATCATTATATTGTGTGATGAACTCAAACGCATCTCTTACAATTTTTATTGCAATTTCGTGCGGGAGCTCTCTTGTAAGGAAGTAAAATCCCGTTCTGCATCCCATAGGACCTACATAGACAATATTATCTGAATACTCTGTATTTCTTGCATACGTCGCAAAAAGATGCTCAATCGTATGAATTGCGGCATATTCAAGGTAAGTACCGCCATTCGGCTTTACCATTCTTACGTCGTATGTAGTAATATCACCGTCAATTCTTGAAATATACATTCCGACTCCGAATTTTGTGTGGTCAACTTCAAAGCTTTTTATTCTTTTCATTTCAAATACCTCCGTCAAATAGTGCTTTTATATCATCGCTTATTTCAGCAATTACAGTTTTCGTTTCTCCGCTTACATAATCGGTAAATATCATTTTACCGCAATGCAATGCCTGTCTGTTTATAAAATCAAGCTTTCCTCCGTACATATCATCTCCCGCAAGAGGATGTCCGATATGTGCAAAGTGTACTCTTATCTGATGAGTGCGTCCTGTTTCAAGATGAATTTCAGCAAAAGAAAATCTATCATTATAATAAATACGTTCATAATGCGTAACCGCACTCTGTCCGTCAGCTCTGACGCACCTTGTTATTATCGATTCCTGCTGACGTGCAATCGGAGCGTCAATCGTTCCCTTTTCATCTATAAGCCCCTCCGCCGCCGCATAATATACTTTTTCAATATTCCCCTGAAGCTTATTTGCACAGTGAGCATTTTTCGCCACCGCACAAAGTCCCGATGTATCACTGTCAAGACGATTAATCGGTCTGAATGTAAGCGCAGGATAAAGATGTGCAAAATAGTTCCCCAGAGTATCGCCCTGATGCTTTATCGAGGGATGAACAGGCATACCACTCGGCTTATTGAATATAACGATATTTTCATCCTCGTACGCAATAGCAACGTGAAGATTTCCGTTCGGCTCAAGGAAGCTTGAATCCTCAAGGCGCAGTATTATTTCATCACCGTCATAAACTGTATCAATGCTTCGTATAAGAACGCCGTTCCTTGTCATACCGTTATTCTGGCGTTTCAGCTTTATCAGCAGGCGTTTTGAAATCCCTGCCTTTCCAAGCAGATAATTCTGAAGCGTTGTCGGTGTTTCCGTTTTTACTATGCACTTTAACCCATTCGTCATATTCCGCCTCCTTGATACATATATTTATATAAAGTGAAACCGCCGCAAAAAAACTTCCAAGCATAAACGGTATCGTCACTAACGCAAGCATAGGTATTCCGTTTAAAACAGCAATACGGATTAGACCTTTTCTTCGCCCTTTCATTATTCTGAATGACTGTGATATTATTGTCCAAACTCCTGCGTGCATATTTCTTACGGCTACAAAAGGTACAGCCGCCATTCCAAGCATTGCCCATATCCACATCCCTACCGAAAGCAAAGCCATTGATACACAATGTATTCCATAGAAAATTCCTCTGCTGCTTCCGCTGAATATCATATTCCACGCAAACCCCACAAATATTCCCGACGGAAGAAAAAACAGCATAAGAACAAGCTTTACCGCAAGCATTACTGCAATGCTCTTTCCAAGCATTCTGCAATCAGACAATATCTCGGACAAGCTATGGAATTTCAGCTCTTTTTCAATTCTGCACAAATCGGTAAACCAGCCTGCCGACGCTATGATAAGCGGTGCTGACGCAATATATTTAAGCAGAGTGCATATTATTGTAAATACACGCCATATCCTGTTATCAGAAAACAAAAGCTCTGTCGGCTTTATATCGGTGCAATACAGAACAATACTTGCACCTGCTGCCTCTGCAAGTCTGAAAAACAATGGAACAGATAAAACTGCCGCCGAATACGCAAAAGAGCGTATTCTCATGCCTTTTATAAGATTTCTGCTGTATTCCGTAAGCTGAGAAGTCTTCACGCAATCACCTCATAACGTATTATAAGGCAAATTTTCTCAATTATTCATCCAAAGGCTCATTATCTATACGGTCGTAAGGCACAACGCCGAGTATTTCAAACGCCTGCGACTGCTGCCACATCTTTGCGGTAACAATTATTTCAAATCCTTCACCCGACGGACATGAAATCTCTTTGGGATTTGTTTTCGGAAGCCCGAAACATGAGAGCATATTCGAGATTATTCCTGCATGAGTAATAACAGCACTATGCGTAATTCCGTCGTTCATCATATCCATAACGATTTCATTGAGAGCCTTATATGTACGGACACAAAGCTCTTCCATACTTTCACCATTCGGAGGTCTTTTGTCAAGTCCGCCTTTAAGCCATTCCTTGTAATCATCACGGCCGATAAGCTCGTCTACGCTTTTCCCTTCAAATTCCCCGAAGTTAAGCTCTGTAAGGTCTTCAACGATACAGGTTTCAGTATCAGGAAAGAGTATTTCAGCCGTTTCTGTACACCTTCTTAGCGGAGAGGTGTAAACTCTGTGAACTCTCGGATATTCATATTCCTCCATTTTACTGCAAAGCTCACTTTCTCCCTTTGAAGAAAGAGGATAATCGGTTCTGCCTATATAAATTCCCTCGTCATTCGCTTTTGTAAGTCCGTGTCTGATAAGGCTTATTCTGTATCCTTTCATTTTTCCTCCTTATAATGCTTTTATATTTTTATAATCATTCAGCTATTTTGTATTGTGAATTTGCACAAATTTAAGCTTTATTTTTTTATCATCTGCCAAAATGTACAAAGAATGTTCATTTTTTTACGAAAAGTTCGATATTTCACCATCTTTACATATTATACAATCTGTATTATAATATAATTGTTACAGTATCTGTTTATTTAATTCGATATTTTTTGTTTACTATATATCTTATTTAAAAAACTCAAGGGAGGTAAAAAAAATGAACTCGGATTTCGCAAGAATTATTACTTTACAGCGTAAGGAACGTCAGATCAGTCAGAAACAGGCTGCCGCTGATCTCGGAATTTCTCAGGCACTTCTCTCACACTACGAAAAGGGAATCAGAGAATGCGGTCTTAACTTTCTTGTAAGAATTGCTGATTACTATAACGTATCATGCGATTATCTTCTCGGAAGAACACCTGAGCCAGAAGGAAAAACAATCACTATCGATGATATCCCCGATGATGACGGAAACAACAAGATGCCTTCGCCTGAAATTATCAATTTCAACAGAAAAATCATCAACAACTCAATCAGTCTGCTCTTTTCTCTTGCACAGAAGGCAAACAGTATAACTCTTATCAAGGAAGTTTCTTCGTACCTTATGCTTTCAGTTTACAAGCTGTTCAGAATAGTTTATAACGCTAACCCAAAGAACGACCAGAAGCTTTTCAAGGTGCCTAAGGTTATTGCAAACGACAGTGCAAACGCTATCATTTCAATGAACGAGGCTGACATCAAAGCTGCATCAAGCGGTATCGCTCTCGATGATAACGACTGCGTTACAAACTTCGATACACTTTATGTTACTACTGCAACACTTCAGGTTGATTATGCTCCTTATTCATCATCACTTCTCAATCTTATCAAACTAAGTGAAGACAGAATAACAAAAACAAGAAGCAAGTAAATATCAATTCACGCATATTTAATTATAGCATTTTTTGTTAAGAATTAAAAGAGTTTTTTATGTTTTTTAAAAATATTTCTTTTTGCTCTGCAATAGCAGCAATTCTCTTCTTCTGTTCATGCACATCAGACCATGCCGCAGAGCATTCAACTGCTGAGCTTTTCGTTATGGACACCGTATGCTCAGTTAATGCAGATAAAGACGATATCAAAACAATCTCATCAGTCCTGAGCCGTATTGATACTGCTCTGGACTGTTTTTCTAAAAGCGGAGAAATACACGCTCTCAATGAAAAGCGTTCAATGAACTGCTCGGAGGATTTGTGTGATTTCATAAAAAAAACAACATCTCTTTCCGCTGAATACGGAAACGAAGTTATCGTTTCGGGCGGCGCTGTTACTATGCTGTGGAAAGAAGCTCAGAAAAGTGAAATTCTGCCCGAAAAGAATGATATTCTTCATTCACTCGGTAATATCGGTGATAATTTCATTTCTTTTGAAAGCGGGAATGTCATATCACTAAAAAACGAATGTATACTTGATTCGGGGGCTTTTGCCAAGGGATATGCCCTTGATTTGTGCAGGGATGTTCTCGATAGCAGCGGAAACTCCGATTATGCTGTTATTTCTATGACATCATCTGTTCTGCTTTACGGCAAAAAGCCTGATAACAGTAAATTCAATGTTGAGATAAGAAATCCCGACGGAAACGGTATTATCGGCACAGTAAAAACAGACGCTTGTTTTCTTTCGACTTCGGGTGGATATGAACGTTTTTTTACAGTTGATGGTGAAAACTATCCGCATATTATTGACCTTTCAACAGGATATCCGACACAAAGCGACCTTACCTCTGTAACCGTATTCTGCGACAGCGGTATTCTTTCGGATTATCTCTCAACAAAAATACTGATTGAAGGCACTGAAAACATCGAAAATCATCTTGAATCCGATTTGTATAAAGTCGCCGCTTTCGATGAAAATGGCAATTCATATATAAGTAAAGGTCTTGATTTCCATAAAAAATAAAAATATGAAAAAGTTTCTGAACTTAAAAGAAGCCGCTGTTATTGCTATTATTCTTATCATCTGTTTTCTCGCTTTGTTTATTGTAAACAGCGGCAAAAACGGCAAGTATGCTGTGATATCATCAGACGGAAATGAAATACTGAGGCTTGAACTTGATAAAGACAGACAGAATATAACTGTTGCAAACACTGAAAATATAGTCTTTGAAGTGAAAGATGGCGCTATTTTCGTAACCGAAACAGACTGTCACGACAAAATATGTCTTAAAACGGGAGCTGTAAGCAAAAACGGACAATCAATTGTATGTCTGCCGAAAAAAATTACTGTAAAGATAATCGGCGAGGATTCGGAAGCCGATGTTACAATAGGCTGACGGAGGTTATATGAAAAAATCTTCTGATATCGCTCTTGCAGGAATTCTGCTTGCTCTTGCCTGTGGACTTTCCTATATTGAAAGTGTAATTCCATTGCCGCTTCCTGTCGGTGCAAAGCCCGGACTTGCAAGTATTGTTGTCATGTTTGCGGCGATACGTCTTAATCTGAAAAGCACGATATCAATTGTAATTCTTAAATCTTTGTTTGTATTTATTACACGAGGATTTACAGCATTTCTGCTATCGGCTTCAGGCGGTATTTTCTCGCTTATCATTATGCTTATGCTTTTCAGGATTTTCAGATGCTCGGTAACTTTCACAAGTGCAATGGGCGCTGTATCGCATAACTGCGCACAACTTATTGCGGCAGGATTATTCTATTACCAGTCGCTTTCACCAATCGGCGCATATTTTCCGATAATGATTATAACAGGCTGTGTTACAGGAATTTTCACAGGCTCTGTTCTTTCTCTTATACTGAAATATCACTTTGAATAAAACTACTATCCTTGGAGGTATAAAATGCTTAAATTAAGCTGTATACATATTCCTCATAATAAAAACACAGAAAAATGTACTATAACTGACATTTCTCTGCCGAAAACCGTTAAGATACCAATGTCTATGAACATGGGTGCACCATGCAATCCTCTTGTAAAGGTCGGTGACGAAGTTGCTGTCGGTCAGAAAATAGGTGACACAGATGCATTCTTATCCGTTCCTGTTCATTCGGGAGTATCGGGAAAGGTTATCGCAATCACTGATTATAAGCTTGCAAACGGAAATGTCTGCAAGGCTGTTGAAATCGAATGTGACGGCTTACAGACAAAGGATAGCTCGCTTACTCCGCCCGTTATAACAGACAGGGATTCGTTTGTAAAAGCTGTCCGTGAAAGCGGACTTGTAGGTCTTGGCGGTGCAGGCTTTCCTACACATATAAAGCTTAATCCAAAATCAGAGGTTAATTGTCTTGTTGTGAATGGCGCTGAATGTGAGCCTTATATCACAGCTGATGACCGTGTTATGATAGAATATACCGATGATGTGGTTGAGGGACTTTCAGCCGTTGCAAAAAATCTTGGCATAGAGAAAATAATAATCGGCATTGAAAGCAATAAACCTGACGCTATAAAGGCTCTTACCGAAAAAACAGTGTCTGATAAACGGTTTGAAATAAAGCCGCTTCCCTCTGCTTATCCGCAGGGAGGAGAAAAGGTGCTTATATACAACTGTACAGGCAGACTTATAAAAGAAGGACAGCTCCCCTCTGATGAGGGCGTTATCGTAATGAATGTTTCGACTGCCGCACAGCTTAATCATTATCTTAAAACAGGTATGCCGCTTGTGAGTAAAATTCTTACTGTTGACGGCGATACCGTCAAGAAAAAAGGTAATTTCAGAGTGCCTGTAGGAACAGCGGTTTCTCACATTCTTAATTACTGCGAATGTGAAACCGACAAGATAAATAAGCTTATTATGGGCGGTCCTATGATGGGTATGACAGCATACGACATCGACCAGCCCGTTGTAAAGACAAATAACGCAATTCTTGCTATGAATAAAATCAGCTCGGATAAGCAATCAGCTTGTATCCGCTGCGGACGCTGCCTGAGAGCATGTCCGTTAAATCTTATGCCTACTGAAATAGAAAAAGCGTATAATCGCAAAGATGTTGAATCGCTGAAAAAGCTTAAAGTTACGCTTTGTATGAACTGCGGCTGCTGTACTTATGTATGTCCGTCAAAAAGAAAGCTTGCTGAAATAAATCAGCTTGCAAAAATGATTATCCCTCGCAATTAAACCGAAAGGACTCAGTTTATGTTAAAAGTATCGGCTTCTCCTCATATTACAGGAAATATGAGTACGCAAAAAATAATGCTTCTTGTAATAATCGCTCTGCTTCCGTCACTCATAACAGGTATAGTTATGTTCGGAGCAAAAGCACTTATACTTTCTGTTGCGTGTATTGCAGGCTGTGTAGTTACAGAAGCTCTCTGCCGCATTATAATGAAGCGTGAGCAGACTGTATCCGACCTCAGTGCCGCACTTACAGGTACTATTCTCGCTATGAATCTTCCGCCTGATTTGCCTGTATGGCAGGCTTTAATCGGCTGTTTCATTGCAATTGCAATCGTAAAGCAGTTATTCGGCGGTCTGGGACAGAATTTTGCAAATCCCGCAATTGTTGCCCGTATCGTACTCATGCTTTCATTTACATCAAATATGACAACATGGTCGGCAACAAGATTTATGACTGACAGCGACGCTGTTACAGGTGCAACTCCGCTTATAAGCGGCGACGCTTCATACATTGATTTACTTATAGGAAATACAAAGGGCTGTATAGGCGAGGTATGCTCATTAGGGCTTATTATCGGCGGAGTATTTCTGATTGTCACAAGAATAATCTCTCCTGCCGCACCGCTTGCGTTTATCGGAATATTTGCCGCACTTGAATTTATAGCAGGAAATGACCCGATTTATCAGGTGCTTTCAGGCGGTCTGCTCCTCTGTGCATTTTTCATGGCAACCGATTATGTTACAACACCTATCACAACAAAAGGGAAATTCATATTCGGTCTCGGATGTGGAATCATCACATTTGTTATCAGAGAATACGGCGGTTATCCTGAGGGTGCTTCATTCGCAATACTGCTTATGAATATCGTTACTCCTTATATTGATAATTTTACTGCTCCGAAAATAATCGGTGCTGTAAAGCCTGAAAAGGAGGCAGAATAATGATGAAGAATTTTATGCCTCCGCTTGTACTTATGACAGTATGTATTATTGTCAGCGGTCTGCTTGCATTTGCAAATGACCTTACTATGCCGAAAATCGAAAAGGCCCAGCAGGAAAAGCTTCAGACAAGTCTTAACGAGGTTTTCGGCGAGGCAGATTATAAGGTTTCAGAGCTTTCATTTGACGGAATCACACAAATTATAACAGATGATAAGAAAAGAGCTATTTTCGATATTACTGTTGACGGATATGCAAAAGACGGTATACAAACTCTTATCGGCATTGACGAAAACGGTGAAATATGCGGTATAAGTATTGTTTCTATCGCAGAAACCGCAGGGCTTGGAACTAAAGTTCAGAACAAAGCTTATCTGAGTAATTATATCGGACTTTCTTCTCCTGAATTTTCATCTGACACCATAATAACAGGTGCAACTTATTCTTCTAAGGGTATGCAGAAGGCTGTTTCTCTTGCTCTTGACACATATTCAGCAAACAAGGAGGCGATTATCGGTGAGTAATTTCAAGGAATTTACAAAAGGACTTATAAAAGAAAATCCTAATCTTATCGGACTTCTTGGTATGTGCCCTACTCTTGCTGTCACAAATCAGGCAAAAAACGGACTCGGCATGGGACTTGCGACAACCTTTGTGCTTGTCTGCTCAAATCTTATCATTTCCCTGCTGAAAAACGCTATACCGAAATCGGTAAAGCTTCCGTGCTATATCGTAATTATTGCTGGCTTTGTTACACTTGTTGAATTTATCCTGCATGGATATGTTCCTTCGCTTTATGAAAGTCTTGGTACATTTCTTTCACTTATTACCGTAAACTGTATTATTCTCGGACGTGCGGAAATGTTCGCAAGCAAGAATAAGGTTATCCCATCAATCTGCGACGGACTCGGTATGGGGCTTGGCTTTACTCTTTCACTTTTCCTTATTGCCTCTGTAAGAGAAATACTCGGCGCAGGTCAGTGGATGGGAATGACTATTTCAGATAAAATAGAGCCTATGTCAATATTTGTTATGTCGCCGGGCGGATTTTTCGTTCTCGGCTGTATCATAGCGCTTGTAAACAAAATCGCTAAACGCAGACCACCTGAAAAAATCGGCTGTGCAGGCTGTCCGAATGCGGCTGTATGCGGTCAGAAGGGAGAGTGTGCTGAATAATGAAAACTATCTTTACACTCATGCTGACTGCTATTCTGACAGACAATATTGTTCTTTCTAAATTTATGGGAATCTGCCCTTTCCTCGGAGTATCAAAAAAGCTTTCATCAAGTCTTGGAATGGGTGCGGCTGTAATATTCGTAATGGCTTGTGCAACTGTTGTTACATATCCTGTTTACGCATTAATTCTTGAGCCGAATAATCTCACTTATCTGAGAACTGTTGCATTTATTCTTATTATTGCACTTTTCGTACAGCTTGTTGAAATCATACTGAAAAAGATTATGCCGCCGCTTTATAATGCTCTCGGCGTTTATCTGCCTCTTATTACTACAAACTGCGCTGTTCTCGGAGTTACACTTCAGAATATAGATAACGGATTCAGCTTTGGTATTTCTGTACTCAATTCTGTTTTTGTAGGTATGGCATTTACTCTTGCACTTATTCTCTTTTCAGGAGTTCGTTCAAGAATTGAAAATGCTGATATTCCAGATACATTCAAAGGTGTTCCGAGCACACTTATAGCCGCTTCTATCGTTTCTGTAAGCTTTATGGCTTTTTCGGGTATGCAAATCGGTTAAGGGGGATTATTTATGTTTGAAACTTTTATTCTTCCGATAATCATTTTTGCAGTTATCGGAGTTCTTGCAGGAATTCTTCTTACTGTTGCTTCAAAGGTATTTGAGGTTAAGGTTGACGAGCGTATTGAAAAAATCAGTGATGCACTTCCGCAGGCTAATTGCGGCGCATGCGGATTTGCAGGCTGTGCAGATTATGCAGACGCTGTTGTTAATAAAAGTGCGGCTACTAATATGTGCAAGCCCGGAGGCTCTCCCGTTGCCGAAAAAATTGCCGCTGTAATGGGTGTTGAGGCTGCATCGATTACTCCCGAAGCCGCTGTCATTCATTGTCAGGGGAACTGCAATGCAACCTCTAAAAAATATGAGTTTGACGGAGTAAAATCCTGCGTTGCAGTAAACAGATTTTACAGCGGCGATGGATTTTGCAGTTATGGCTGTATCGGACTTGGCGACTGTGCAGAAGTATGCTCTGAAAACGCAATTTCAATAAAAAATGGCATTGCCTGCATTGATAAATCAAAGTGTATTGCTTGCGGAAAATGTGTAAAAACATGCCCTAATTCGCTTATTTCAATTCATCCGATTAAGAATCACATAGACGTTAAATGTTCTTCAAAGGATAACGGAAAGATGACAAAGACTTTCTGCAAAAACGGCTGTATCGGCTGTAAAATCTGTGAAAAGAAATGCGAGAATGACGCTATCCATGTTGTTGATTTCCACGCTGTTATTGATTATTCAAAATGCACAGGTTGTGGAGTATGCCTTGAAGCCTGTCCTACAGGTGCAATTGCAAGCTGTGAGAAATAATGCGAAATAAGCTTTTCCATAGAAAATATTTCTTCATAAGATTTGTGCAGACAGTAAAACTTCTTTTATAGCTATTGACAATTGAATTCAGATATGTTATTATAAGCCATAAACCATTGATGAAGGGTAAGTAAATTCCGTTTCTTTCATTTCAGAGAGCCGACGTCTGGTGCGAGTCGGTATGAAGCTCGGTATTGAATGGACTTCTGAGGGCAATCCGAAAGCTTTGCAAGTAGGTGCGACGTTTGATTTGCGTTACAAAATCAGTGTATGATAGTACACGTTAAGAGGATGTTCCCACATCAAGCAGGGTGGCACCGCAGGAGATTTATAGCTCTTGTCCCGGCATAATTTGCCGTGACAGGAGCTTTTTTGTTGCGTCACGGCTGTTTATGAAAGGAGTATTTCTTATGTCAAACGCAAAAATCCCGTACAAAATCTATCTTCAGGAGGATGAACTTCCAAAACAATGGTACAATGTCCGTGCCGATATGAAGAAAAAGCCTGCGCCGCTTCTTAATCCTGTAACAAAAAAGCCTGTTACGGCACAGGAACTAAGCAGTGTTTTCTGCGAAGAACTTGTTAAGCAGGAGCTTGATGATATCACTCCGTATATTGATATTCCGCAGGAAATTATTGAATTTTACAAAATGTACCGCCCCGCTCCGCTTATCAGAGCATACTGCCTTGAAAAAAAGCTTGGCACTCCCGCTAAAATCTATTATAAGTTTGAGGGTAACAATACAAGCGGAAGTCATAAGCTCAACTCTGCAATTGCACAGGCATACTATGCAAAAAAGCAAGGACTTAAAGGTGTTACTACCGAAACAGGTGCAGGTCAATGGGGAACGGCTCTCTCAATGGCTTGTTCATATTTTGACCTTGACTGTCAGGTTTATATGGTAAAAGTTTCCTATGAGCAAAAGCCATTCAGACGTGAAGTTATGAGAACTTACGGCGCTTCTGTTACTCCATCGCCATCAGAAACCACAAATGTCGGAAGAAAAATTCTTAAGCAGTTTCCTGATACAGACGGAAGCCTTGGCTGTGCCATTTCAGAAGCTGTTGAATCTGCTCAGACACAAAGCGGATACCGCTATGTTCTTGGCTCGGTACTTTCTCAGGTGCTTCTTCATCAGACTGTAATCGGGCTTGAAACAAAAACAGCTATGGATAAATACAATATTAAGCCTGATATAATTATCGGCTGTGCAGGCGGCGGTTCTAATCTCGGCGGTCTTATTTCTCCATTTATGGGCGAAAAGCTCAGAGGCGAAGCAGATTACAGATTTATCGCTGTTGAACCTGCATCCTGCCCAAGTCTTACAAGAGGAAAATATGTATACGATTTCTGTGATACAGGTCAGGTTTGTCCTCTTCAGAAAATGTATACTCTCGGAAGCGGCTTTATGCCTGCCGCAAACCATGCAGGTGGTTTAAGATATCACGGAATGAGTTCTGTCCTTTCAGAGCTTTACGATCAGGGGCTTATGGAGGCTGTTTCTGTTGAACAGACTTCTGTATTTGCCGCCGCTGAACAGTTTGCAAGAGTTGAAGGTATTCTCCCTGCCCCTGAAAGCAGTCACGCTATTAAAGTAGCTATCGATGAAGCTATGAAATGCAAGGAAACAGGAGAGGAAAAGACTATTCTTTTCGGTCTTACAGGTACAGGATATTTTGATATGTATGCTTACGAAAAATTCCACAACGGTGTAATGACAGATTATATTCCTTCAGATGATGAAATAAATAATGCACTTAAAAACATTCCTGTTATGGAATAAACGCAAAGCTCCGATGCTTTTACACATCGGAGCTTTATTCTGATACTGTATTTTTCTTATTTATGCTTTTTCTTACAACCTCACTGAGTCTTTCAGTTGTAAGCTTCGGAAACTGTGTTACAAATAATTGTGCCTGCTCTCTGGCTTCATCACTGCTGAGCCTGAGTATACGCTTGAAAAAGAAATAAACCTCGGCATAGCCTGAGTATATTTCATTTATAACTTCTTCTCCCTTTTCGGTAAGCTCGACGCTTGTGCAGAAATCTTCACGCACAAGTCCCGATTCAACAAGACATCTGAGCATTTTACTTACACTCGGACGTGATACTCCAAGATGTTCTGAAATGCTTACACAGCGTATTCTTCCGCCTTTTTCTTTAAGCTCTTTTATTGCTATAAGATATTTAAGCTGTCCTGCACAATATTTCACGATTTTCTCCTTTTCACAATAGTACCGCACATAAAAGTGCGGTACTTTCATTTATTACTTGTCGCTTATTTCAAGCTCTCTTGCATCAATCTTCTTCATTTCCTTTTTGTTCATCATATCATAAAGACATGGAATTACAAAGAGTGTAAGAGCTGTTGCATATACAAGACCGCCGATAGAAACAACGGCAATCGGCTGCATCATAGCTGAGCCTTCATCCTGTCCGAGAGCCATAACTATAAGTCCGAGAATTGTTGTAATGGATGTCATAAGGATAGGACGCATTCTTGTAACGCCTGCCTCGATGATAGCATCCTTTTTCTTAATGCCCTCAAGTCTGAGCTGGTTGATATAGTCAACAAGCACGATACCGTTATTAACGATAATACCACAGAGCATTACAAAACCGAGCATTGAAATTACGCTGATTTCCATACCTGTTATAAGAAGTCCGAGCAGACCGCCTGTAAATGCAAGCGGAATTGTAAACATAACGATAAATGGCGATTTGAGTGACTGGAACTGTGCAACCATAATCATGTATACAAGTAAGATACCAAGAAGCATCATAAGCACCATATCTATCATAGCTTCATTGATTGTTTCATCTTCACCTGCAAAGTCGATTTCTATTCCCTTAGGAGCATCATACTTCTTTACAGCATCCTTAGCATCATTTGTTACAAGAGTTACATTGTAGCCCTCTTCGATTAAAGCTGATACCTGAATGTATCTTGTCTGGTCAATTCTTGCAATAGCACTGAGAGTTTCTGTTTCTGTTATTTCTGCAATATCAGCAAGCTTAACTTCTGTTTCTGTGCCATCCATTCCTGTTACTTTGAGTGTATAGTTTCTGATGTAATCAGGTGTAAGCTCTGTTACAGCGTCAGATGAAATGATTACATCATAAGAGCTTCCTTCTGATGTTATATCGCCTGCATTCTTTTCTGTTGTAAGATTTGCAGAAATATCGGCAAATACCTGAGCTACTGTAAGACCCTTGAGCATTGCCTTTTCCTTGTTTACGCTGATTTTAAGAGCAGGGTCATTTTCTTCCATACCGTTTGATACTTCTGTTGTACCCTCAACGCCCTTAAGAATTTCAGCAATGTCATTTGCAGTTTTCTGGAGTGTTTCCATATCATCACCGAATATGTTAATCGCAACACCTGCACCACCCATAAGTGATGAAATATCCATAACGCCTGCTGCTTCAAATTCGCAGTCAAGGTCGCTGCAAGATTCGTTGATTTCCTTTGTAATATCAGAAATTTCTCTGTCTGTATTTTCGTCAAGAATGATGTACATTGTAACAGATGTTGTTGAGCCTTCGCCCATACCCATAACATCTGTACCGCCTGTCATCGCACCGACTGTAACTACACCATCAACAGCCTGAATACGCTTTACAGCTTCATCAGACATAGCCTTTGTTTCTTCAAAGCTTGAACCGACTTCCATTTCAAGTGTAGCTGAAAGCTGAGGCATATCCATATCAGGCATAAATATGAAGCCCTTGCTTATTGCGCCGAAGCAGCTTGCAACGAGAAGCGCAACTGCTGTAATAAGCACAACAGGTTTATGTGAAAGTGACCATGTAACTGCCTTTTTATATCCGCCATTGAACTTGTCAAAAATCTTGTGTTCTTTTTCCTTTGAATTTTTAAGCATTCCGGATGCCATTGCAGGAACAAGTGTAAGAGCAATAATAAGGCTGGCAATAAGTGAATAGCCGAGGGTAAG
>JAEIGA010005492.1_pt1 | contig 19367 bp, 16 predicted proteins | sample 9270691 | NCBI WGS metagenome assembly JAEIGA01 (sample SAMN17057246, study PRJNA624740) | gut metagenome | biome: biome; isolation source: fecal sample | host: Bos grunniens | place: China: Xizang | collected 2019 | reverse complement strand
GAGGAACTCATCGGGACCGAGGCGCCGCTCTGCGTGCAGACGCTCTGCATGTACGTCAACGACCTCATCAATACGAGGGTCGCGCGGCTGATGTGACGGGCCGGCTTTCCAAAAAAGAAAACCTCCGGAGTGTTCCGGAGGTTTTTTGTGTTTTCAGACAGATCTCAACGGGGATCAGCTCATCGCCTCTTTGTACATGTCGATGTACAGGCCGGCGGAGCGTTCCCAGCTGTTGTCGGACTTCATGGCGCGGTTCACGACGGCTTTCCACGCGGTCTTGTCGTTGTAGTAGAGGTCGATGCCGCGGGTGATGGCCCAGAGCATGTCGTGGGCGTTGTAGGTCTTGAACGTGAAGCCGTTGCCTTCGCCGTCGCCGCAGTCGCGGACGGAGTCTTTGAGGCCGCCGGTCTCGCGGACGATGGGGACGGTGCCGTAGCGCAGGGCGATCATCTGGGACAGGCCGCAGGGCTCGCTCTTCGAGGGCATCAGGAAGAGGTCGGCGCCGGCGTAGATCTTTCTCGCGAGACCCGGGTCGAAGCCCAGTTCTACGCGGAATTTGTCGGGGTGCCGCTCGGCGACGCCCTGGAAGTAGTTCTCATAGGAGCTGTCTCCGGAGCCGAGGACGATCATGCGGACTTCCGTGTTGTACAGAAGCTCGTCGATGATGGCGGTGATGAGGTCGAGTCCTTTATGGGAGACGAGGCGGGAGATGAGGCCGATGATGGGCACATCGGGCTGATGTTCGAACCCGAAGCGGTCTTCGAGCGCCGCCTTGTCCTTTTTCTTGTTCGCCTTCCGCGCCTGGGAATAGTGGAACGGGATGGCGGGGTCGGTGTTCGGGTCGTAGCTCTCGACGTCGATGCCGTTCAGGATGCCGGTGAGCTTCCAGAGGTTGCGGTGCAGGATGCCGTCGAGGCCGTGGGAGTACCACGGGTCGAGGATCTCATTGGCATAGCTCGGAGAGACCGTGGTCACCTTGTTGCAGCATTCGATGGCGCCCTTCGAGAAGTTCGCGAGGCCGTCGTTTTCCACGATGTAGTAGTCCTGCGGGTCCAGGCCGACGACTTCGCTCAGGATGTCCATGCCGTAGAGGCCCTGGTACTGGATGTTGTGGATGGTGTAGACGGTACGGATGTCCTCGTAGCCGGGGGCGTCCCGGTAGAAGCAGTTGTAGTAGACCGGGATGAGGGCGGTCTGCCAGTCGTTGCAGTGGATGATGTCGGGTTTGAACCCGTCCAGTTCCTCGAGGTGTTGGACGGTATCGAGAACGGCACGGGAGAAAAATGCGAACCGTTCCGCGTCGTCATAGTACCCGTAGAGGCCGGAGCGCTTGAAGTAGTATTCATTGTCCAGCAGGTAGTAGGTGACGCCGTCCGCTTTTGCTTCGAACACGCCGCAGTACTGTCTTCTCCAGGCAACGGCGACGTCGAAATTCAGAAGATATTTCATCTCGGCGCGCTGCTCTTCGGTGACAGAACCGTAAAGCGGAAGGATGACACGGACATCCTCTCCTTTGGCCTTCAGTGCTTTGGGCAGTGCGCCCGCCACTTCGGCGAGACCGCCGCTGACGGCAAAGGGGACCGCTTCGCTGGAAGCAAACAAGATATTCATAAGGCGGACCCTCCATAAAAAGCGATATATAGCGGGAAGGCTGGCGGTAAGCTCAGCCTCCCTCTATATCTAGTGTATCAGACAACGATGTTCTTTGTAAAGTAAATCGGATAAGACGGGTCGCCGGACAAGTTGCGGTTCGCGGTGATGGTGACGTTCTTGTCGGTGATGACGCTGTTGACCTTCGCGTTCGCGTGGATGACCGTGCCCTGCATCAGGATGGAGTTCTTTACGACCGCGCCCTTCTCGACGACGACGCCGCGGAAGAGCAGCGAGTTCTCGACGGTGCCTTCAATGGTGCACCCGTCGGCGATGAGCGAGTTGTCCACGACGCAGTCCTGGCCGTACAGGGCCGGGACGTTGTCCGAGACCTTCGTGACGATCGGGTTGCTGGCGTCCAGGAGCGCCTTGCGGTTCTCCGGCTTCAGCAGGTCCATGCTGACGTTGTAATAGGTCTGGATGGAGTCGATCATCTCAGCAAAGCCCGGGATCTCGTATCCGACGATCTTGAGGTTCGCGACGTTCGCCTGGATGATGTCCTTCGCGAAGGAGGTGGCGCTGTGGGCCACCGCGGTCTTCACGAGGTACTCGAGCAGGGACTTGCGCATGACATAGATGTTGAACGCGTAGTCGACTTCCTTGTCCTCGGTGATGTCGATGGCCACTTCGGTGACCCGTTTGTTCCCGTCCATCGTGAGGATCTGCATGTTCTCCAGCTTCGGAAGTTTACCGTGCTTGTAGGCGATGGTGATGTCCGCTTCCTGCTCGGTGTGGAAATCGAACAGGTCCTGGAAGTCAAAGTTGTAGACCGCGTTGGAGTCGGTGATGACCACATACTCCTGACGGGAGTGGCGCAGGAAATCCATGTTGCTGTACAGGGCGTCGACCCGGTTGCGGACGCCGACGGCCGCCTGCGCGGAGGTGTTGTAGGGCGGGAGGATGTACAGGCCCTCTCTCTTGCGTGCCAGATCCCAGGGTTTTCCGGAACCGATGTGGTCCATGAGGGACTGGTAGTTTTCTTTGGTGATGATGCCGACTTCGGTGACGCCCGCGTTGACCATGTTGGACAGCGGGAAGTCGATGAAGCGGTAGCGGCATCCGAAGGGGACAGAGGCCACGGTGCGGACAGAGGTCAGCTCCTGGATCGTGGAGTCGAACGCCTGCGAGTGGATGATCCCAAGCACATTATTTGCTCTCATACTTCGTGCCCTCCTCTACGTTTTCGTTGACCATGACACTGGGCGGGACGACCGCGCCTTTGCCGATGGTGATATTCTCTCCGATGACCGCGACGCCCCAGTCGTCGGGGTCGGTGACATCGGGGCCGGCGCCGACTTTGGCGTTCTCCTCGATGACCGCGTTCTCGGCGACGATGGCGTACTGGACGACCGCGCCTTTCTTGACGACGGCGCCCGGCATGATGATGGAGTACTTGACGCTCGCGCCCTCTTCGAGCGTGGCGTTCGGGAACAGGACGGAGAAGTCCGCCTTGCCCTCGACGGAGCAGCCCTCCGTGACCATGGAGTTTTTGATCTCCGCCGTGTCGGCGACATACTGCGGCGCGGCGTTGGGAGTCCGCGCGTAGATCTTCCAGTGCGGGTCGTTCAGGTTGATGCCGGAAGCCGGGGACAGGATGTCCATGTTGGCTTCCCAGAGGCTTTCGATGGTACCGACGTCTCTCCAGTAACCGTCGAACTGGTAAGCGACCATCTTCTCGCCGGCTTCATGCATGGCGGGGATGACGTTGTGTCCGAAGTCGTTGGAGGAGTTCGGGTCGTTCTCGTCCGCGATGAGGTATTCTCTCAGCTTGGACCAGGTGAAGATGTAGATGCCCATAGAGGCCTTGTTGCTGCGCGGGTTCTCCGGCTTCTCCTCGAATTCGGAGATGGTGTTGTCGTCGTTGACGAGCATCAGACCGAAGCGGGAGGCCTCTTTCCATTCGACTTCACGCATGGCGATGGTGCAGGCCGCTTCCTGTTTTTTGTGGAAGGCGAGCATGTCCGCGTAATCCATCTTGTAGATGTGGTCGCCGGAAAGGACAACGACATATTCGGGGTCGTACTTGTCGATGAAATGGATGTTCTGATAAATGGCGTTTGCGGTGCCCTTATACCAGTCGGTGCCCTGGATCTGCTGATAGGGGGACAGGATATGGACGCCGCCGTCGGTGCGGTCGAGATCCCAGGGCTCGCCGTTTCCGACATAGTCGTTCAGTTCGAGAGGCTGGTACTGCGTCAGGACGCCAACTGTGTAGATGCCCGAGTTCACACAGTTGGACAGCGGGAAGTCGATGATCCGGTACTTTCCGCCGAAGGGTACGGCAGGTTTGGCGATCTTGTGAGTCAAGATGCCGAGTCTGCTTCCCTGGCCGCCTGCCAACAGCATCGCGATGCATTCATTTTTACGTGCCATAAGTAGGACTCCTTTGGAATATTTCTACATTTTTTGTTTCACAAAAATTACGTACGGGGGTAAGCGAAGCTGCCGGAGTGTTCCGGACACCACTTCGGGGTGCGGTCCTTTTCGGCGACCTTCCTCAGGAAGAGAGCCGAGTTGCCCGCGATGTCGAGGGCGATGCACGCCTTCTGGGAGTGCATGGGCTCATCGAGCGATTCGACCCTGCCGCCCGTGGAGCGGCCGGAGCCGCCGAATTCGGGGGCGTCGGTGTCGAAGACGACCTCGAAGACGCCGTCGTCGCAGCCCATCTTGTAGCCGATGCGGTCGACCTTCGTGAAGTTCAGGATGCAGTACAGTTCATCGCCGTTCTGGTCTTTCCGCTTGTAGGCCAGCACCGAGTTCGCGTTGTCGTCGGGGATGATCCACTCGAAGCCTTCCCAGCTGTAGTCGATCTCCCACAGCGCGGGCGTCTCTTTGTAGAAGGTGTTGAGGGCCTTCGAGTACGCCTGCAGCTTGCGGTGCATGTCGTAGTCGAGCAGGTTCCAGTCGAGCTGGCTCTTGTAGTTCCACTCGCTGAACTGGCCGAACTCGCTGCCCATGAAGAGGAGTTTCTTGCCGGGGTGGGAGTACATGTAGGCCAGCATGGAGCGGACGCCGGCGAACTTCTCGGCGTACTGCTCGGGGTCGGACGGGTCGCCCGGATGTTTGTTGATGAGGGAGCCTTTCCCGTGGACGACTTCGTCGTGCGAGATGGGCAGGACGAAGTTCTCGGAGAAGGCGTAGAAGAACGAGAAGGTCAGGCAGTCGTGATTGTATTTCCGGCTGAGACCGTCGAGGTTGAAGTAGCGGATGACGTCGTTCATCCAGCCCATGTTCCACTTGAAGTTGAAGCCGAGACCGCCGATGGAGGTGGGCTTCGAGACGTTGGGCCAGGCGGTGGACTCTTCGGCGATCATCATGACGTCGCCCCGTTCCCGGAAGATGGACTCGTTGAGTTTCTGCAGGAACGCGACGGCTTCGAGGTTCTCCACGCCGCCGTTGGCGTTCGGGATCCACTCGCCGTCCTTGCGGTCATAGTTGAGGTAGAGCATGGACGCGACGGCGTCGACGCGGATGCCGTCGATGTGGTACTTGTCGAACCAGAAGTGGGCGTTGGAGACGAGGAAGCTCTGGACTTCCGTCTTGCCGAAGTCGAAGACCTTGGTGCCCCAGGTCTTGTGCTCGCCCTTGCGGGGGTCCGGGTACTCGTAGCAGGGCTCGCCGTCGAATTCGAAGAGGCCGTAGGCGTCTTTCGGGAAGTGGGCGGGGACCCAGTCGAGGATGACGCCGATGCCGTTCTGGTGGCACTTGTCGACGAGATACATGAGGTCGGCCGGCGTGCCGTACCGGGAGGTGGCGGCGTAATATCCGCAGACCTGGTAGCCCCAGGACCCGTCGAAGGGGTACTCGGAGAGGGGCATGAACTCGATGTGGGTGTAGCCCATGTCGGCGACGTACGGGACCAGCTCGTCCGCGAGCGCGCGGTAGGAATAGAGGTTCCCGTCTTCGTAGACTTTCCAGGAACCGGCATGCACTTCGTAGATGTTGACAGGCATGTCGTAGATGCGGGTGGAGGCGCGGTGCGCGAGCCACTCGTCGTCGTTCCAGGTGTAGCAGCTGTCGATGTCGTAGAACTTGGAGGCGGTGCCGGGTCTCGTTTCCATGTGATAGCCGTACGGATCGGCTTTCATAACGGTGCGCCCGTCCCGCGCCTCGATGGCGTATTTATAAGCCGAAAACTCCTCGATAGTGCCTTCGGGGGCGGTCGCTTCCCAGATGCCGTCGGAGATCTTCTCCATGCGAAGGGCGTACGGGTCCCAGTCGTTGAAGTCGCCGACGACGCTGACGGCATTGGCGTGAGGGGCCCATACACGGAACACGACCTGCTCGGTCCCGGGCACTTTGTGAGAGCCCATGATCTCATAGGCTTTCGAGTTGTTTCCCTGGTGGAACAGGTAAACGGGGAGGTCTAAATTGTTCTGAGTTTTGCCCATAAGCCAAACCCTCCGTTTAGAAAAAGTTTGGTCCTTGCGGCAATGGTGTGATCGTTCCTGAAATTGACCGCAAAAACCCTACATCTTTATTTAATAATAACAGAAATATGTGGGTCGTTCAAGGAGATTATTGGCACTTTTGCGCAAAAACGGAGGTGGTCGGACAGATGGTCTTCCGCCCCTTCAGACGCGGGTACATCGCCACCCGGTTTACAGCTGTTAAAATGGTCAAAAACTATTGCTTTACCCTTTTTTATTGTGCTATAATGACTAACGATTAGAAATTGTCCCGGTCTCTTCTAACGGGAACATACCAGTTTCTTTGAAAACGTGGATGAAAATATTTCTGCTCAAAAAATTTAGTGAAAGTGAGGGAGAGAAATGGACGATAGGAGACGCACCATTTCCTCCGAGGAATCTATGATCGGCGAAGCGCTCATGAGAGTGTCCAACACCCTTGAAGCGCAGAGACTGACCAAGTCCTTGGATTATCAAGAAAAGCTGAGAAGCAGATCCAACATCAGACTGATCCTTGCCATCATTGCTCTCGTCCTTGCGGGCGGCATGCTCATTATTGGCGGCTTCCTTCTGTTCGTACTTCTCAAGTACCAGGATCCGATTCTCGACACTGTCGTTCCGTTCCTGAAGAACTTCTTCGGCGGACTGAACACCATGTTTGCAGCACTGACCGAAACCACCACTTACCTGCCGGTCCTCACCGAGCAGCTGACCAGAATGATGGAACTCCTTCTTGGCGTTCTCAACGGTCTCAGCGGCCTCGACCTTGGCGAGCTCATGGGTTATCTGACCACGATGCTTGGCTCGGCTACTGGTATGGTTGTCGATCTTGCTGGTATCGTTCACGGTATGGCACCGCTTGGTGACACTATGAACGGCCTTCTTACCGACATCAACGCCGGCGGCATCGGTTCCGTCGTCAACGATGTATTCTCTGGCATGGGCATCGACATGAACGTCGTCTCTCAGATGACGTCTCAGGCGATCGGCTCCGTTGCCAAACTTGCTGACGCTGCTGCTTCTGTGACCGACGCTACTCTTACCGATAGCAACGTCAACGCATTCAGCAATGCCGCAGGTACTGTTGCTGGCACTTCCGCAGACATCCTTAACGGTCTGAACAACGGTCTTGCCGGTGCTAACGCTCAGGGTGCTGGCGAAGCTGCTGGTAACCTTGTCTCTGGTTCTACGAACGCTGCTAGCGCTCTCGGCAATGCCCTTGCCGGTTTTGCTGGTTCCTGCAAATAAGTTGAACTAGATCTTACGATCCACAAAAAATTCGAGCAGAATTCAAATCGTTCAAAATAATTTCCCCCGCACGGTTTCGTGCGGGGGAGTTATTTTTGCGCGTTCTTCGTCGGTTGACAGTGAGAGGGCAAGCCTTTAAAATTGTAGGGAATAAAAGGAAAGGAAGGGTGTCTCGCGGCTCCCCGGCGGCAGGTCCGTCGCGGGGCAGAGCGCCAGCCTGTCACAGCATGTACAATCATTGTTATTATATTTCAGAGCGGAAAGCGGAGGACGCCCACCTCAAGAACGCGACCAACAAGGCGCGGGCGGACGTGGAGTTCACGCTGTCCGAACTCGGGATGGAAGAGATCAAGATCGCGCTCGAGTTCCAGGGGGACAATGCGTCCATCGCCGCTTCTCTGAAAGAGCACTGGAACACGTACGGCGTCTGGAAAAAGACCCTCGCGCACCTCGGGAAAGGCGACCTGCTCGTCGTCCAGTTCCCGTCCATCTCGCACTGCATCTTCCTCGGGAAACTGTTCCGGGAACTGCGGGGCAGAGGGGTGACGGTCGTCCTGCTCATCCACGACCTTGAGAAGCTCCGGTTCATCGAGGCGGACGTGCCGTTCAAGACCCGTGTGCGCCAGCGCCTCGACGAGTCTTCGGTGCTGAAGGCGGCCGACCTCGTCATCGCGCACAACCCCATCATGATCGACTATCTGGTGGCAGAGGGCGTCGACCGGGAGAAGCTCGTCTCCCTCGACATCTTCGACTACCGGATGCCCGCGGACTTCGAACCGCACAAACCGTATGAAGAAGTCGACGACGCGAACCTCGACGCCCCCGGCGCGGACCTCATCATCGCCGGCAACCTCGACTCCGACAAGGTCGGGTACCTCAGGGACATCGGCCACGTGCCCGGCGTCCGCTTCCAGCTCTACGGCGTCGGCTACAAGGACGAGCACGAGAACGCGGTCTACAACGGCTCGTTTCTGCCGGACGAACTGCCGGCGTACCTGCACGGCAACTTCGGCCTCGTCTGGGACGGCACGTCCGTCGACACCTGCGCCGGCAACTACGGCACGTACCTCAAATACAACGATCCGCACAAGACGTCCCTGTACCTCATGTGCGGCTTCCCGGTCATCGTCTGGGACAAGTCCGCCATCTCGCACTTCGTCCTGGAACGCGGCGCCGGCATCGCCGTCTCGTCGCTTCTGGAGGCCGGAGACGCCATCCGCTCTCTGGACCCGAACGAGTACGAGACCATGTGCAAAAACGCGGCAGCGGTCTCCGCAGACCTGCGTTCCGGCCACTACCTGAAGACCGCGGTCGCCGAGTGCATGAAACGCCTCGGACGAGCCGCTGACTGAGCCCGTCATCGCGGAGTTGCCCTGACCGTTTCCATAGACTTGACTTTTTGGAGAATCGAATGAATCTATCTTCCCCTTCTGAAATCAAAGCCCTTTTACAAAAGAACGGATTCAACTTTTCCAAGGCACTCGGACAGAACTTTCTGATCAATCCGAGTGTCTGTCCGCGCATGGCGGAAGCGGCCATCCCCGGCCCGGAGTACGGCGTCATCGAGGTCGGCCCCGGCATCGGTGTCCTGACCGTCGAACTGGCGAAGCGGGCACAGAAGGTCATCGCCATCGAACTGGATGAGCGCCTGTACCCGATCCTCGATGAGACCCTCGCCGACTACCCGAACGCTCATGTCGTGCCGGGCGACATCCTGAAAGTGGACCTCCACCGGCTCATCGCCGAAGAGTTTGAAGGAATGCCGCTCGTCATCTGCGCGAACCTGCCTTACTACATCACCTCGCCGGTCATCATGAAGCTGCTGTCCGAGGACCTGCCGATCGAGAATCTCACGGTCATGGTCCAGAAGGAGGCGGCGGACCGCCTCTGCGCGGACGTCGGCACCCGGGCGGCGGGCGCTGTCACGGTGGCCATTCAGTACTATGCCGAAGCGGAGCAGCTGTTCTTCGTCTCGAAAGGCTCCTTCCTGCCCGCCCCGAAGGTGGACAGCGAAGTCATCCGCCTGACGCTGCGGAAGCCGGAACCTCAGTCTGCCGACGCCCCGTCAGACCGTCTGTCTCCCGAAGACGCGGACCGGTTCTTCAAGATGGTCCAGGCCGGGTTCTCCCAGCGCCGCAAGACCATCATGAACTCGTTTTCCGCCGCGCTCGGCATGAACAAAGCGGACCTCGGCGAGCTCCTCGACTCCCTCGACGTCCCGCGCACCGCCCGCATCGAGCAGCTCACCATGGACCAGCTCCTCGCGGTTTACAAAGCCTCCCGTAAAGTGGTATAATTCTGCCCGTGCCTGTCCACGGGCACCGCATACGCCTCCTTAGTTAAATGGATATAACAGCCCCCTCCTAAGGGGCCGTTGTAGGTTCGATTCCTACAGGGGGTGCCAAAGAGAGAAGACCTTTCGAGGTCTTCTTTCTTTTTCCGGGGAAGGGGAAGCCAAAGAGCGTGGGAGAAAGCCACCTTCCCCTATCCCCGTACCCCTACCCCTTCCGGCTTTCTCGCCGGCCGGGAGAAAACTTCAGCCGGTGCGAGGAGGCGCCGCAGGTCCTGGACCAAGGGGCCATTTGCCCCGACTCCATGGACCTCCGACGAGCCCCGGCGTCATTTACCGCCTGTTTTGCTGATACAGAGAAAAAGGCGGTAAGTTTTGAGCACTTCGAGAAGCAAATCTTCAAGAATTACCGCCTGTTTTGCCATTTTAGAGAAAAAAGGCGGTAAATTATGGGCCATTTGAAAAGAAGCTCTTCGAAAAATACCGCCTGTTTTTCCGTTTGAGAGAATATAGGCGGTAAACTGAGGACCAATCGAGAAGCAAACCTTCAGAAATTACCGCCTGTTTTGCTGATGTAGAGAAAAAAGGCGGTAAATGGAGAACTGATCGAGTACTAACCTGTCAATAATTACCGCCTGTTTTGCTGATTTAGAGATAATGGGCGGTAAATCATGGAAAAAGGTGACATATTTCGGTTTCGCAAAGAAAAAACAAGCAGGTCACATGGTGTGATCTGCTTGTTTTGTTGGTTGATGACGAAATGGTCGTTTGATGGCTGATAACGAGATAGTCGTTTTATGGCGGGTCGCAGTGGCGACCGAACGCTCACAGCAGCTTCAGCATGCCGTCGACATCCGGCAGGTCCGTGATGGTCTTCGCGTAGTGGGCGTGCAGGATGGTGCCGTCCTCGTCGAGGAGGAAGAGGGCGGGGAGCTGCTGCTCGTTTCCTTCGTAATCGCCGTGCCTGATGCCGCTGCGGAACGCTTTCAGGAACTTCACGACCAGCGCGGGGACACCGAGTCCGGCCAGCGTCAGCATGTTGGCGGCGGGGCGGACCTGCAGGGTCTGGTAGATCTCCTGCTCCGTGTCACAGATGATGGGGAAGGGCAGGGTCGTGTTCGTCGACGCGAGGTCGGCGCGCACGTGTTCCGGGTCGCTCTGCATGACGACGATCGCCTGGGCGCCGGCAGCGGTCAGCCTGCCATAGTCCTTGGCGAGCTCCTGCACGTCGAGACGGCAGATCGGGCAGCCGATGTACCGGTGGACGATGAAGAACGTCTTGCCCTTCAAAGCGTCGTACAGCTTGAGGTCGTTCTCGTAAGCGGTGCGGTAGGTGAAGTTCGGCATCTTCTGCCCCGCGGTCCAGCGTTTCTTTTTCATGTTCATTACCTTCTTTCACAGTCCCCGAACCGGTTGGCGATGTACCTCTCCAAAGTACCAAAGACAACAGGAAAACAGCACCGGCGCAAAAAGAGCCGGTGCTGAGTGTTTAATAAAGGTTGTTCGCGAGGAGCGAGATGACTGCGGAGCCGATGGCGGAGGCACCGATGAGGGCGGTGGCGACCGTCTTCTGGGTGCTCTTGCGCTTGTCGCCGGCGTCCTTGACGGGGTTGCCCTCTTCGTCGACGGCGGCGTGTTCGGCGGCGAAGTCTTCATCGACGACGGCCTCCGTGGTGTACTGCGGCTCGGCGTAGCCGGTGCCGGACCAGAGGTCCATCATGCGGAACAGCACTTCGATGGACTTGTAGATGAGCTGGGGCGGTGTATCGCCGGGTTTCGCACGGATCTTCGCCTGGTTGGCGGTCTTGCCGTCCGAGATGCTCGCGTACATGTAGTAGCTCTTCGTGCCGTCTTCGTTGGTCTTCGCGTAGACCTTGGTCAGAGAGGCGCCGAGGCTGGCTTCGCTGGTGTCAAACGCACCCTTCGCCAGTTTGACGGCGTACTCGTCGGCCTTCATGTCGTTCTTCGCGAAGGTGTACGGGCTCAGGAAGATGACCCGGTCCATGTTGACGGTCTCGGAGATGCTCTTCAGGAAGTCGACGGTCTTCGTCGTGGAGACGGCGACCGTGAGTCCCTTTTCGCGCAGCTTGGAGATGACTTCGTCGAGGTATGCGGCGTCGTACGGGCCCTTCTTGACGGGCGCCTCGGCCGGTTTCTCTTCGACAGCCTCTTCGGCGCGGGCAGCGGCTGCGGCACCGACGGCGACGCCGTCAGCGGCGATGCCCTTCAGCGGGTCGTCGACGAACTCGCCGATGTCGAGCGTGTCGCGCAGGTACGGGAACAGACCGTCCTCCAGGATGAAGTCGATGCGGGACGGGTCGAGCGGCAGGACGATCAGGATCTGGTCGTCCGCGTTGACTGCGTAGCCGGAGTACAGGCCGTCCTGAGAGAGGATGGCGTCGGCGTCGACCGGGATGAGGGAGTGGTTCAGCACGGTCTCAGAGGAGACGGTGGGAGCACTCTCCTGGATGAGGCGCTGGATGGCCTTCACCGGGCGGGCCTTGAACGTGAACGCGTTGGCCACGAAGGACTTGAACGCGGTGTAGAGCTCGGGCTGGCAGGCGAGGACCAGGACGTCCTCGGTCTCGATGGCGCCGGAGAGCGCCTGGATGAACTCCTTTTCGGAGCCGTAGTTGGTAAATTTGAACTCGCCGTCAAACACAGCTTTGAAGTCGTTCTCAATGGCTTTCTGTGCGGTCGCCATGGAGGGGGAGACTTCATTGCCGAGGCACATGAGTTTGATGTCCATCTATGCTTGCCACCTTTCAGGAAATGGTCGGGATCCAGTTGTCTCCGCTGGTAAACGGATTCGTTTTGCCGGCGGCATCGTACCAGACCTGGGGATACCGGGGCGATTTATTCTTCTTCACCAGAGTCTCGTCGATGCCCTTGCCTTCGCCCTCGCGGACGAGACGCGCGACCACGACGAGGCGGGCGCCTTCAAAGTCGTTGACGCTGGTGGAGAGGGTGAGCACCTTGTCGGAGGACAGCATGTCCACACCGGTGTCATAGAGACGACGCTGGTTGATCTGGTCGACGTAGCCCGCGAAGGACTCCACGGTGCCGAGGTTCGGGACGGTGTAGTCGAAGACGTAGCCGTTGTCCTGCTCGGGGGCGGAGTTCGTGAGGAACACGCCGTAGACCTTGAACTGGTAAGACTCGTTCAGTGTGTCATACCGGATGACCGGGTGCTTCTTGAAGAAGTCGGCATTGCGGTATGCCTCGAGCTCGCCGAAGACACGGGGTGCCTTTTCGGCGTTCTTGCCGTAGAGGACGTTGTTGAGGTCCAGTTCGGACGCGTCGTTCTTCGAACTCAGGAAGGGCGTGCCGTAGGGGCTCGCGGCCTTCTTGAAGTTGTGGTTCTGGTAGAAACTGTCGTTGTCGGTCTGGACAACGGGATAGTTGAGCGCGGTGCCGGGGACGGAGACCCAGCCGACCAGGTCCTGGTTCAGGGCGTACAGCTCGCCAAAGGCCGGGTTCAGGTCTTCGGGGAACGCGACGTCCGGGTATTTCTTCTGGACCGCGGTCAGGTCGGCGGCGTTTTTGCCCTCCGCGAGAAGGGTGGCGGCCTGGTCGAACTGACGGGCGTTCAGTCGGGTCTGCGCGTAGTTGTAACCGAGGACGGCGATACATGCCACAATGGCAAGAGCGGCCAGCGTCACGACGATGTTGCGGATGACGCGCAGGGCTCCGCCGCGTCTCTTCGGCTCTTCGAAGGTGGCGTCGAATTCGGCGTTGCGGGCGTTCTCGTCGAAGTCCGCGACAGCGGCAGCGGCCGGCGCGACACCGAGGGTGGTCTTCTCTTCATGGATGACCGGGGTGTCGGCGGACGGTGCATCGCCCAGAGCCTCTTCGAGGGAAACACGGGGTTCCTCGGTCTCCCAGGGCTTCGCGACTTCTTCCGCCTCTTTGGCGGCGAGCTTCTCCGCTTCTTTGGCCTCTTTGGCAGCGGCCTTTTCCGCGGCTTTCGCCTCTTTGGCGGCACGCTTGGCCTCCTTGGCGGCGGCTTTCTCCGCGGCTTTCGCTTCCTTGGCGGCGAGCTTTTCGGCCTTCTTGTCGGCGACGACGGGTTCGGCGAGGACCGCGGCTGCGGCCGCTTCCCCGACGGCGGTCTCTGCGACCGGGACGTCGACGGCGTCTTCAAAGGCGGGCGCTTCCTCTTCGAACCCGGTCACGACGGTCTCTTCGTCGACCGTCTCTTCCGGCTCGGCGGGAGCGAAGAACTCTTCTTCCTCGGGAACGGTCTCGACCGCTTTCTTCGGCTTGAAGAACACGTTCTCCGTCTCAGCGGGAGCTTCTTCCACGGCGGGAGCTTCGACTTCCACAGCGGGGACTTCCACGGTCTCCTCGACCGTGTCAGCGGCGAAGTCGGGGACGTCCGGGATCTCCGGAAGGTCGGCTTCGACTTCCACAGCCGGAGCTTTGACTTCCACAGCCGGAGCTTCGACTTCTACAGCCGGAGCTTCGACCTCTGCTTCCGCGCCCGGCAGGACCGTGTCCTCCACATCGTGGACCGACAGGTTCAGGCCGCGGCGGGCCTTCTTGGCCTGCTCGCCTTTGGCGCGGGGCATGAAGTATCCGCCGGCAGCGGGCGCTTCCCCGGAGGACTTGGCTTCGGCGGCGGTGGCCTCCGAGTCTTTGGTCGTCACAGGGGCGGCTGCTTTGCGCTCCGCGCGTTCGACGCGGCGCTCTTCGCGGCGGGTGGCGGACCCGGCTCCCAGCGAGAAGTCAGACAGCAGGTCCTGGTCGAAGGCCGGCGTTCCGGAAATGGCCGGTTCCTCGAAGACGGGGGTGGTCGCCGACGCGACAGCGGCAGCGGCCTCCTCTGCAGAGACTTTCGGGGCGCGGGACGTCCGCGCAGCACGCTCTTCGCGTTCCTCGGGGGTCCGGGGGCGCGGAGCGGCTTTCGTATCGTCGAAGTTGTCGAGGAGCGAGTCCACGAAGGACCAGTACTCTTCGCCTTTTTCGACGGGCTTTTTCTTTTTCGGTGTTTCGTTACTCATAGCACTCATCTGCTGCTCTGATCCAGCAGTTCCGGGTTCAATTGCAGCCCCTTTTTCTTCCGCTTGGAAGTCTTCAGATGGAACTTCTGCGGTTGGGGCGCTGCGAAAGGGTTGGGTCTCAGCGGCCAGGAGGTCGGTCTGAGACTTGACGGGAACGTCTCCTTCTTTTCCGTACAGGAAGCTGGAGAGCTCGGGTTCGGGTTCGGATGCGTCCTCTGCTTCGGGCTCCTCCGGTTCGGTGGTGTCCTGGGCGAGGCTCTTGAACATGTTCTGCATGTTCGCCATGTAGTCGAGGTCGGGGTCCGTGTCTTCGACCGGGGCATCGGCGGGGGCGATGTACTCCTCCACCGTGCTCACTTCCGGCTCCTCGTCGAAACTGACGGGGTTGCCGGACATGAAGCCGCCGAAGTCGGGCGCCTCGGACTTGCTCTTCTCAGAGGAAAAACCGTACTGTTCGAAGAGGTTGTCCTTGTTGTTATCTGGCAATTTCCATTCCCTCCTTTATAAGTTCGAAAGCGCGATGGAGGCGGTGTGGACCGCCCGGTCCGTCAGCGCGGAAATGTCTGGCAGGATGACGCCGCTGAGGCTGTTCTGCTTCATGACGATGGCCACGATGCAGCACAGGATGACGATGAGGCTCACGATGACCAGGCCTTTGCGCACGATGGCGCCGGTCGTGTCGTCGTGGAGCGGGATGAACACTTCGGCGATGGTCGAAAGGGATTCGTCGTCGTCTTCGTAATCGTCGAACTCGTCTTCCTCGTCGGCCCAGTCGGGTTCCTGGGGAGTCTCGTCGAGGTAGCGGTCCTGACGCAGGTTGAGCGGTTTCGTCTCGATGGCGTCCGGTTCCGGGACGTCCCGGAGCGGGATCTCCTCGGAGACTTCGTCCACGATCTCTGTCTCGAGCGCGTCGGTGACGGCTTCGGCTGCCTCGGCTGCTTCGGGAGCGGCCTCTGCGGCTTCGCTCACAGCCTCCGCGGCTTCCGTCACGGTCCCGGCCGCTTCTTCGACCGGGGCCTCGTCGAGGACGTCGGTCCTGAAGAAGCCGGAGTCCGCCTTTTTCACGACGCTCTCGGAAGCGTCGACCGGCTCAGCGACCGGTTCGGCGACCGGCTCGACGACCGGCTCGGCGGCAGGGGCTTTCGGTTTCGGGCGGTTGATGGTCTTGCCATCGCCGAAACTGACGACGTTTTTCGCCTGGAGCGGTTTCTTTTCCATAACAGTCTCCCTCTAACCGTTGGTCACGGCGTTTTGGATAGTTGAGCGTCCAGCATGGTGAGCGCAGTCTCCGCTGCCTGGACGCGGTGTTTCATTCGTTCGTTTTCGCTCCGGTCTTCGAGCAGGACGACTTCGTCGGTCTTCTCGCTGACGAGGGCGATGTAGATCTCCCCTTCCGGGTGGTCTCCGTCCGGTCCGGGGCCGGCGACACCGGTGATGCCGATGCCGTAGTCGGCGCCGGCGAGCGCGCGGACGCCCCGCGCCATCTCATAGGCGACCTGGGGGCTGACCACACTGTGCGCCGCCAGGGTCACTGCCCGCACGCCGAGGACCTTCTGTTTGACGGCCTCGGAGTAGGCGACGACGCCGCACTCGAACACGTTCGAGGCGCCGGACACGTCGGTCAGGGTCTTCGCGACGAGTCCGCCGGTGCAGGACTCGGCCAGAGCGACGGTCTGACCGCGGTCTTCCAGCTGTCGGACGACCCGTTCCGCAAGGGTCGAAAGCGATGAAAAGTCTTTCATATTATTGTACCTTTAATAGGCGCCGGGGTCAATGACGACTAATCTTGCCCCTTCGGCGGCGCGGGCCACCATGGCGTCCAGATCGGTCAGCCCCTGCTCGGCTTTTTCGACCTCTTCGAGGGTCGGGCGGAGCCGCGGGTGCCTCGGCGTGAAGACGGTGCAGCAGTCTTCGTAGGGTTCGATGGAGGTCTCGAAGGTGCCGATCTTCCGGGAGAGTTCGACGATCTCCGTCTTGTCCATGCCGATGGCCGGACGGAAGATGGGCAGGTGCGCGACGGCGTCGGTGCACTGGAGCGCGTTCATGGTCTGGCTCGCGACCTGTCCGAGGGACTCGCCGGTGATGAGCGCGCCGCACTTCTGCTGCCGTGCGATGGCTTCGGAGACACGCATCATGCATCGCCGCATGATGATCGTGAAGTACTCTTCGGGGCAGTCGTCCTTGATGTGCTCCTGGATCTCCGTGAAGGGGACCACGAAGAGCGGGATGCGGCCCGCGTATTCCGCCACTTCGGACGCCAGCTCGTGGACTTTCTGTTCGGCCCGGGGGCTGGTGTAGGGCGGGGAGGCGAAGTGGATGCCGACGAGGTTCACGCCGCGCTTCGCCATCATGTAGGCGGCGACAGGGCTGTCGATGCCGCCCGAGAGCAGGATGGCCGCTCTGCCGGCCGTGCCGACGGGCATGCCGCCGGCGCCGAACAGCTGGGTGCCGTGGATGTAGGCGTATTTCTCACGCACTTCGACGGTGACGCAGATGTCCGGGTCGTGGACATCGACCTTGAGGTGCGGGTTGTTCTTGAGTAAGTAGCCGCCGAGTTCCCGGGAGATCTCCGGGCTCTTCAGCGGGAAGTTCTTGTCGGCGCGCTTGGCCTCGACCTTGAAGGTCTTGACGTCGGCGAGCTGTTCTTTGAGGTATTTCCCGGAGACTTCGATGATCTGCTGCATGTTCTTCGGCGCCACGACGGCGCGGGAGAACCGGGCGATGCCGAAGACTTTGGAGACCGCTTCGACGGCGGCGTCCATGTCGGGGTCTTCCTCGGTGGGAACGACGTAGATGGTGGACTGGGACTTCGAGATGTCGCACTCCAGGATGCCGGAGAGTTTCCGGCGCAGGTTCTTCACGAGGATGTCCTCAAAGGTGCTGCGGTTGAGCCCTTTCAGAGCGAGCTCTCCGTTTTTGATTAGCAGGATCTCTTTCATATCAGCCTCTTCTGAGTGTGTTTGCGGCGCGGGTCAGGGCCTCGGCGGCGTACCGCGCTTCTTCGACGGTGTTGGTATAGGAAAAACTGAACCGCACGGCGGAGTCGATGCGCCGGGGTTCGAGTCCCATTTGCGTAAGGACGGTGCTCCGGTGGCCCTTCGAGCAGGCGGAACCGGTGGAGACACAGACGCCCTGTTCCGAGAGATAGTTCCGAAGGACTTCGGAGGGGATGCCCTCGAGGGACAGGTTCAGGATGAAGGGCAGAGCGTCGTCGCCCGAGTTGATGACGCCGATGTCCGTGGCGAGCGCCGCGTCCCGGATGATGTCCCGGAGTTCGGTGACGTGGGCGATGTGCGCTTCGAGGTCGCCGTGCAGGATGCCGGCGTCGACGGCCGCCGCGAAACCCGCGATGGCGGGTGTGCCCTCGGTCCCGGGGCGGACTTTGTCCTCCTGGCCTCCGCCGAGGACCGGGGAGACGAGGCGGGTGCCTTTTTTGACGAACAGTGCACCGACGCCTTTCGGGCCGTGCACTTTGTGGGAGCTGACCGAGATGAGGTCCGCGCCGAGGGCCTTCGGGCCCACCGGCAGCTTGCCGAAGCCCTGGACCGCGTCCACGTGGAGGTACCCGGGGGCACCGGCCCGTTTCAGGGCCTTCGCGGCGGCCTTTACCGGCATGATGCTTCCCACTTCGTTGTTGACGAGCATGAGGCTCACGAGGATGGTCTTTTCGTTGACCGCCTCAAAGACGGCCTCTTCCGAGATGCGGCCGGTCTCGTCAACAGGGAGCCGGACGACGTCGAAGCCGTCGGCCTCCAGCCGTTTCATGCACTCTTCGACACTCGGGTGTTCGACCGCGGTCGTGACGATCCGGTTGCCCCGGCGCTTCAGCGCGTCGACCGTGCCGAAGACGGCGATGTTGTTGCTCTCCGTGCCGCCCGAGGTGAAGTACACTTCCTGCGGTTTGCAGCCGAACGCGGCCGCGACCGTGCGCCGCGCGGCGTCGAGCTGTCCCGCGGCGGTATCTCCGACGGCGTGGAGGGAGGAGGGGTTGCCCCACGTCTCCGTCATGGCGCGCGCGACCGCGTCCACTGCTTCGGGCAGCGGTTTCGTCGTGGCGCTGTTGTCAAAATATGCTGTCATGACAGGACCTCCTCGTTTTCAGACTTTTAGTATTATACAAAAACTCCTATAAAAAAGAAAGAGCAAAAGTGCGATACACTTCTGCTCGGGGTTGGAAGGAATTCGATCGGCGCGGGCTCTCCACCTTGAAAACGAGGACAGGGGAGGAGAAACGAGTGCCGCAGAGACGCTTGGGGGAAAGCCCGGAGCACCTGCGGAAGGGCGCGCGGTTCGGGATGGCGAGTGGCTCGGCGGCCTCTTTCGACGGAACCCGATCAAAGAGCCCGCGTCAAATCACTCACGCACGAAATGCTGCCTCAGCGTTGGCGCGGATCTCGGCGATCATCGCGGTAACGTCAGAAGCTCCAAAGATGGTGCTGCCGGAGACGAGGACGTCGATGCCGTTCTCGGCGCAGAGGGCCGCGTTCTTCTCGGAGATGCCGCCGTCGACTTCGACCATGACGTCGAGGCCGCGCTTCGTGATCTCGTCGCGGATGGCCCGCGCTTTCGGCATCATGTCCGCCATGAAGGACTGTCCGCCGAATCCGGGTTCGACCGTCATGACGAGGACCATGTCGACCAGCTCCAAATAAGGGAAGATGGCCTCTGCCGGGGTGCCCGGCTTGACCGAGACGGAGGGCTTGCAGCCCGCCTCGCGGATGGCTTTGATGGTCTCCACCGGGTCGGAGTCGGACTCGATGTGGAACG
>JAEIGA010005491.1_pt1 | contig 19369 bp, 16 predicted proteins | sample 9270691 | NCBI WGS metagenome assembly JAEIGA01 (sample SAMN17057246, study PRJNA624740) | gut metagenome | biome: biome; isolation source: fecal sample | host: Bos grunniens | place: China: Xizang | collected 2019 | reverse complement strand
TGTGCAGTTGGGTCGTTGTTGCATGTGACACGATTTGCTCCAGTAGCAATAATTTTCCCCTCTTTTACGATAACAGCACCAAAAGGTCCTCCGCCTTTGTCTATGTTTTTGATAGATAGCGAAATGGCTCGCTTCATAAATTTTTTATCGTACATACTATTATATTTTTATGAAAATTTTATTTCTGTAAAGTAGTAATAATATTCCAAAAACAATGCCAACTTGAGTCAATTCTATTAATGCAAAGTAATATTGTCCTAGAAATTGTTCAGTTCCATAAAATATGGAATGACCGATAGAGCGGAAGTTTATAGTTTCGTACAAAACATATGCAACAATAGAATTCATACCGTAAATTTTAAGCCATGAAAATAGTTTAATCCATTTTTTTATGTCAACCATATAGTAAAACAATGCCATTAGTAGAAAACAAATACCACCACTAAAAAGTGTCATCGAACTTGTCCACAAACGTTTTATAATTGGGTGGTAAGGGCTGATTATAAGTCCAATAATAACTAACGAAATCCCTATTGCAGTTAGTGTTTTTAATTTGTTTTTTGATGTATAGGAACTTTTTAATAGTATACCAGCAAAAGTACCTAGCATAACAGTTACACAGAAATTTAAACTGCTTAAAATCCAAGTGTAAGTATAATCCTTTGAAAATGTCCATTGTTCATTATTCCATATAACACCATCTTTAAAGCAAGTGAGTACAGAATTGTCTATTTGGCAAGCGATATTGCCTAGCGGCGAATAGTCGTTGTTGCCAAAAGTCGCAAAAACAATCCAATAACTAGAAAGAAAAGTTGTGGTAAGAATGATTTGCCAATGAGTTTTTAGAAATAGATAGCAAATCGTAGCTATTAAATAACCTACAGCAATAGCTTGTAGAGTATTAGAAAATATTCTAAATTTTTGTATATCAAACGCCAAGAGATTGCCTTGTACAATCCATCCTAATAGAAATAGAAGAAAGAAACGCTTGGTGATTTTTATCCATAGTTGTGAATCTTTTTTTGTTGTTTTGTTACGATATTTTGCAAAAGCAAAAGGAATTGTAATGCCAGACATAAAAAGAAAAAGAGGCATAACAATGTCCCAAAAGTGAAAGCCTTGCCATATGGCGTGGTCGAGTTGTGTTTTTAGCAAATGTCCAAACCAAGTTTGTGGAGTTTCACATAAACGCCATAAGATAGGTTGTAGCCCAACTAATAAAAAAAGGTCAAATCCTCGTAATATGTCTAAAGAGTTTAAACGCTCTGCTTTTTGTTTCATAAAGTGAAATTTTTATACAAATGTACAAATTCCAAAATCAAAGCAGAAATAAAAAACGGCATTTAAATGCCGTTTTAAAATAGTTAGTTTTATTTCAAATTGTGTAAAATGTGTCCCATTCGTTCTTTCTTCGTTTGTAAATAGCGTTCGTTATAACTGTTTGGTTTTGTTTCGATGGGTACAATTTCAGTTATTTCTAATCCATAAGCCTCTAGACCTACTCGTTTTACGGGATTGTTGGTGAGTAGTCGCATTTTGCTTACGTTTAATAAATTAAGTATTTGTGCACCTACGCCATAATTACGCTGATCTGGATCGTAGCCGAGATGTATGTTTGCATCAACAGTGTCAAAGCCTTGTTCTTGTAGTTTGTAAGCTGCAATTTTTGCCATAAGTCCTATGCCACGTCCTTCTTGATTGAGATATAAAATTATTCCTTTACCCGCTTTTTCTACCTCTTGCATTGCCTTGTGAAGTTGTTCGCCACAATCACATCTTGATGAACCAAAAATGTCACCGGTCATACACGATGAGTGAACTCTAATAAGGATAGGTTCGTCTTTGTCCCATGTGCCTTTAATGAGAGCTATATGTTCAAGACCATTTGATTTTTGGCGAAAAGGTATTAATCTAAAATGTCCGTATTCTGTAGGCATATCTACTTCTTCTCCTTTCTCTACAAGTGTTTCTTGTTTTAGGCGATAGGCAATCAAATCGCGGATAGTTACAATGCGTAAATTATGTTCTTTTGCAAAAACTTTGAGTTGTGGCATACGAGCCATTGTGCCATCTTCATTAAGTATTTCAATAAGACATGCTGCAGGTTTTAACCCCGCCAATCGTGCAAAATCAATTGCAGCTTCTGTATGACCAGCTCTTGCAAGAACGCCTTTGTCTTGTGCATAAAGGGGGTTGATGTGCCCGGGGCGACCAAAAGCTTTGGGAGATATATTCTCGTCAGCCAAGGCTCTAATTGTGGCTGCTCTGTCGTGGCAACTTACGCCCGTAGAACAACCTTCTATAAGGTCTATGGTAACGGTAAAAGGAGTTCCTAATATACTTGTGTTTTCTTGAACTTGATGTTGTAATTCAAGCTGTTTGCAACGCTCCATTGTGATTGGTGCACAAAGGACTCCGCGTCCATAACGTAGCATAAAGTTGACATGTTCGGGAGTTACAAACTCTGCTGCCATAATTAAATCGCCTTCGTTTTCACGATCCTCATCGTCAACGACAACAAGGAATTTACCTTCTTTAAAATCCTTTATTGCATCTTCTATTATTGAGAAATTTTCCATGTATAATATTTTTAATTTTTTTTAATTCTTTTTTTGCTTTTTCAAATCGAATAATCCAATTTTCTGTGTTGAAAAGTTCTGAGTCGTTAGCTGCTTTATAAGTCAAAAATATTCCCAAGGGGAGTAATACGATAGAACTAAACCACATGCCAAACCATACACTCCAAATACTTTCAGTTGCCATTTTTTTCCCCATATTATCAATTATATAATATATGATAAAAAGAATAACGGAGATAACAACAGGAGCACCAAGTCCACCTTTTCTAATAATAGCTCCAAGCGGAGAACCTATAAAAAAGAAAATGATACAAGCGAAAGAGAGTGTAAATTTTTTGTACCATTCTACCGAATGTCTTGTAATAAATCTTTGATTTTCAGATATGATAGAGTTGTTGTATTTTGTTTCGTTGAGGAATATCTCTACACTATTAATGGCTTTTTTTGTTGCTCGCTCCATTTTGTTTTTTGAGAGGCTATAAAAAAGTGTGTCGTGGTTGTAGTTTGTGTTTACTAAAAGACTAGAATCTACAAGTAAATCACGATCTATATTTTTTAAATAAGTCTTTGTCTCTATTTTTTTACAATATTCGTTTATTAAAGAGTCTTTGGCAATTTTTGCAGAATCTATATCATTTTCTAAACGAACAATGTTTTTACTGACATGCTGTCCTTGCATTAGAGATTCATCCATTCTATTGAAGTTGGAATCGAAGTCAATAAGAATTTCTTTCTTTTTAAATGATTCTCTTCGGTAGGGGACATTTCCTTTGTCTGATAGTGTTTGTTTCTTTAAATTTTCAAAAGATTCTCCATCGAAAAGGATAAAAACAAGATTTTTTTTGTCCTCTGTTGAAAGTATTTTTGCCGAGTCGGCAGTCATTACTGTTGCGTTGTTGAATCCATTTGAAAAATCATAAATCATCACATTCTTTAGAAGCTTTTTTTTATGATCTTTTGAACGAACATAAATATTAAAGCCATTTATTTGAGAGTAAAATTCACCAGTTGGAATTTCCAATTCGGGTGATTTATGTCGTAGTGAAAATATTAATGTCCAAAGTTTTTGTTGAGCAATTGGCAATACATTGTTTGAAAAGAAAAAGGCTCCCACTGAAAAAAATACAATGAGAAAAAGCAATGGTGCCATAATTCTAAAAAGTGAAATCCCCGCAGATTTTAGTGCTAGGAGTTCAAGTTTTTCTCCGAAACTACCAAATGTCATTAGTGATGCTAGCAAAATAGCAAGTGGTAATGACATAGGAACAAGTGTAATTGAGGAATAAAAAAAGAATTCGGATAGAAGAGAAATGCTGAGTCCTTTTCCTACCAAATCGTCAATATTCATCCATAAAAATTGCATGATGAAAACAAACAAGCAGATAAAGAATACAGCAAAGAATACAGTAATAAAATTCTTGATAATGTATAAATCAATTTTTTTTATTCGTAGCATTCTGTTTTTCCTTTTTTAATAAAAAATTTTTTGCAAAAATAACGAGATTATTCGTTATTAACGAATCTATTTTGATGAAACTTAATTTATATAAATAAGCGAAGATTTTAGAATGCTCTCACAGTATTAGAGTCGAATAGTATTACTGAACTCACTTCTAAAGAGAGTGAAACTTTTTAAGATATACCTTAGTATAAGGCAATGTTGTTGAAATTTTTGTATTTTCGTGGCGTTTTTAGATATAATTACAAAATTATGAAAAGAAGATTTTTTGTTTCAGTGCTTTTAACTTTTGGGGCCCTTTTATCAATGAAGCCTTGTACTAATTTTTTAATTGGTAAAAATGCTTCTGTAGATGGTTCAACCATGGTGTCTTATTCTGCTGATTCTTATATGCTTTATGGTGCATTATATCACTATCCTGTGGCTGATTACGATAAGGATGCAACTCTCTCTGTGTATGAATGGGATACAGGAAAATATATGGGCGAAATTGCTCAAGCTGCTCACACTTATAATGTGGTAGGGAATATGAACGAGCATCAGTTATGTATAGCAGAGACGACCTTTGGTGGGCGTGAAGAGTTGATAGATACTACTGCAATTCTAGATTATGGTAGTTTGATTTATATAACATTGCAACGTGCAAAAACAGCTCGTGAAGCTATTGAAGTAATGACGACATTAGTGCAGGAGTATGGATTTGCAAGTTCAGGAGAGTCTTTTTCTATTGCGGACCCTAATGAAGTTTGGATTCTTGAAATGATAGGAAAAGGTGTTGAACTTAAGAAGGATCGAAAAGGGAATTGGGTAAATAAAAATAAAGGTGCTGTTTGGGTTGCTGTTAGAGTACCTGATGATTGCATTTCGGCACATGCTAATCAAGCTCGAATAACAACGATAGATTTTTCGGATAAAGAAAATGTGCTGTATGCACCAGATGTAATTTCTTTTGCGAAAAAACAAGGTTATTTTAGTGGAGCAGAAAAGGATTTTAGTTTTTCGGATGTTTATAACCCTTTAGATTTTGGTGGTATTCGCTTTTGTGAGGCTCGAGTGTGGGCTTTTTTTAGAAAAATTTCACCGGAAATAGATAAATATATTTCTTACATAAAAGGAGAAACTAAAGAGAGAATGCCCCTTTGGGTAAAACCTCAAGAAAAAGTTTCGTGTGAATTTATAAAAGAATGTATGCGTGATCATTATGAAGGTACGGAGTTGGATATGACAACAGGTTTGGGAGCTGGATGTTCTTTTTCTCCTTTTAGAAAAAGTCCGCTAACTTGGATGGTTGATAGTGTTGAATACTTTCACGAACGCCCGATTGCAACGCAACAAACTGGTTTTTCTTTTGTAGGACAAATGAGAGGATGGTTGCCAAATCCTATAGGTGGAATTTTGTGGTTTGGTGTTGACGATGCAACATTTAATGTTTATGTTCCGATGTATTGTAGTATAACGAAAGTGCCTTGGTGTTTCGATATTAACAATGGTTCGTTGTTGGATTTTTCGTGGACTTCAGCTTTTTGGATTTACAATTGGGTAGCAAATATGGCATATCCAAATTATTCGGAAATGTCAATAGATATTCGTGCAGAGCAAGATTCTTGGGCAAAACGCTTTGATTTGCTTGTAGAAGAGGCTGATGCTGCCGCTTTAAAAATTTTTGCTGGCGATAAAGGATTGGCAATAAATTATTTGACAGAGTTCTCAAATAATCAAGCGGAAGAATCTACTTTATCGCGTAAAAAAATGGGTGAATACTTAATGGTAAAGTATTTAGATGGAGTTTTAAAAGTGGAAAAGGATAAAAAGTTTACAAAAAACGATAAAAATATTCCACCAACTGTTGTACGACCTGGATATACTGAAAGTTATAATAGAATCATTGTAAATGAAAATAGAGAGCGTTTTCGCTATAAATCGCAAGAAGAATTGAAAAATAGAAAATAATAATAAGTTTATGAATGCAAATGAATTTAAAAGTTATGCTACCAAACATTTGAACATGAATAGTTTGGCACTAGAAAAGTATATGAATTTTGTGTCGGCATCGCATGGTGGCGGCTACATTTCTCCATCAATTTTGGAAGAGCGTCAGTTGAATGTTACTCAAATGGACGTTTTTTCTCGATTGATGATGGACAGAATCATCTTCTTGGGTTCGCCAATTGATGATTATGTGGCAAATGTTATCCAAGCACAGTTGCTTTTCTTGGATTCGTCGGATCCAGGAAAAGATATTTCGATATACTTAAATACTCCTGGAGGCTCGGTTTATGCAGGTTTGGGTATTTATGATACAATGCAATACATCCAAAGTGACGTTGCAACCATTTGTACTGGAATGGCAGCTTCGATGGGAGCAGTTTTGCTTGTGGCAGGTGAAAAAGGGAAACGTTCTGCTTTGAAGCATTCTCGTGTGATGATTCATCAACCACTTGGTGGCGTCAATGGTCAGGCTTCCGATATTGAAATCACCGCTCGTGAAATTTTGAAATTGAAAAAAGAACTTTATCAAACTATAGCTGATCATTCGGGAAATACGTATGAACGTATTGAGAAAGATTCGGATCGTGACTATTGGATGACTTCGCAAGAAGCATTGGAATATGGCATGATTGACAATTTACTGGTTCGCGATAAGAAATAAACAATGGCAAAGAAAAAAGATAATAGTGGTTTGACTTGTTGTCTTTGCGGTCGTTCGGATTCTCAAGTTATTTTGCTTACAGGATTGAATGGACATGTTTGTACCGAGTGTGTGGAAATGGCACATGAGATGATAAAAACATCTTTGCAACCACAAACGAGCGACAACTTGGACTTGAAAAAAGATAAGTTGCCAAAACCTATAGAAATAAAAGCTTTTTTGGATCAATATGTAATTGGTCAAGATGAAGCAAAAAAATATCTTTCGGTTTCTGTTTACAACCATTATAAGCGACTTTTGCAAGTGAATGACGATAATGATGTGGAAATTGAAAAATCGAACATCATTTTGGTTGGCTCAACGGGAACGGGAAAAACCTTGTTGGCAAAAACTATTGCAAGATTTTTGAACGTGCCTTTTACAATTGTGGATGCTACGGTGTTGACCGAAGCTGGTTACGTTGGGGAGGATATTGAAAGTATTTTAACTCGATTGTTGCAAGTTTCGGATTACGATGTAAAGAAAGCCGAGCGTGGAATTGTGTTTATTGACGAAATTGACAAAATTGCCAGAAAAGGCGACAATCCGTCGATTACTCGCGATGTTTCTGGCGAAGGCGTGCAACAAGGTTTGCTAAAACTGCTCGAAGGCTCGGTGGTAAATGTTCCTCCACAAGGCGGACGCAAGCATCCTGATCAAAAAATGATTGCTGTTGATACCAAAAACATACTTTTTATTTGCGGAGGTGCGTTTGATGGTATTGAGCGAAAAATAGCTCAACGACTTAATACTAAAGTGGTTGGTTATGGTGCTTCTCAGAAAAGTGCTCACGTTGATAAGGAAAAAATGATTCAATATATTTCGCCTCAAGATTTGAAAAGCTTTGGCTTGATTCCTGAAATTATTGGTCGTTTGCCGATTTTGACTTATTTGAATCCTTTGGATAGAAGTGCTTTAAGAAACATTCTTACTGAACCTAAAAATTCTATTATCAAGCAATATATTAAGTTGTTCAAAATGGATGGTGTGGAGCTTTCGTTTGCTGACGAGGTGCTTGATTTTATTGTGGATAAGTCAATTGAATTCAAACTTGGGGCACGTGGATTACGTTCTATAGTGGAAACGATAATGATGGATCTAATGTTCGAAATTCCTTCAACAGAAAATAAAACACTGAAGGTGGAACTTGATTACGCTAGGGAACGAGTTAATAAAATGAATCATTCGGCTTGATGAATTTGTTTTTCCAAATAAAAAGTTTTTTGAAATATCGTTTCAAATCTCGGCATAGGAAGGGATTTGGAATTCACTCTCCATTTGTTTTTCATTTGTTAAACTATGTGATTTTCGAGAAAAATCCTTTTTATGCTTATACTCAAATAGAGCAAGTGCGTAAAAGTTTATTGAAAGACGGAACAATTGTGGAACTAACCGATTTTGGAACGGGCAATAAAAGCGAAAGCTCGGTTGCAAATATTGCTACCAAATCATTGGAAAGTGCAAAATTTGGTCAATTGTTATTTCGTTTGGTTAATTTTTTTCAACCACAAAACATTTTAGAATTGGGTACTTCACTTGGAGTTTCTACAATGTATTTAGCAAAACCATCTTCTACCGCTAAAGTGGTTACTATGGAAGGAAGTCGGTCGCTTTGTGATATTGCGGAGAGAAATTTCAAGAATGCAGACGTTGATAATGTAGAAGTGGTTTGTGGAAATATAAATGAAAGTCTAGGTGATGTTGTCGCGAAATTTTCCAAACTTGATTTTGTTTATTTTGATGCGAATCATACAAGAGAGGCAACGTTGAGATATTTTGAGCTATGTTTGCAAAAGGCTCATAAAGACGCCATTTTTGTGTTTGATGATATTCATTATTCTGCAGAAATGGAGTCCGCTTGGAATGAAATAAAAAAACGAAGTGATGTTTGTTTGTCAATCGATTTGTATCATTTTGGTTTAGTGTTTTTTAATACGGATTTACCAAAACAACATTATATTGTAGCTTTTTAGAATGAAAATTTATACGAAAACAGGTGATAATGGTGAAACTTCGTTGGTCGGAGGAGTACGGATTTCAAAAAGTGATATTCGTTTAGAGTCATATGGAACAATTGATGAGTTGAATTCCTTTTTAGGTCTTTTGCGTTCTGAAGTTCAAGATGAAAAGTATCAGCATTTTATTTTTAAAATTCAAAATGATTTGTTTACTATTGGTGGATATTTGGCTACTGATACGACATTAACTCCTTTGCATGCATCATTGCAGCTTGATGAAAAAGAAGTGTATCTTATTGAAGAAGCAATAGATGATATATCTAAACAACTACCACCATTGAAAAATTTTGTTATTCCGGGTAAATCTCGAATTTCGGCTCTTTGTCATGTTTGTCGTTCTGTTGCGAGGCGTGCGGAGCGTAATATTTATATTTTAGAAAACACAGTTCCTATTTCTTTTGTGGTAAAAAAATATATGAACAGATTGTCTGATTATTTGTTTGTTTTGGCTCGCTTGATGGAAATTTAATTATTTTTAGAAAAAAAAACGTAAAAAAGATAGTTTAACAAAATTTTTTTATCTTTGCGATTAAATAAGTAGAAAGATTTTTAAAGGTTTATTATGTATTGGACTTTAGAATTAGCTTCAAAATTGGAAGATGCTCCATGGCCAGCAACAAAAGATGAGTTGATTGATTACGCAATGCGTTCTGGGGCTCCATTAGAAGTAATAGAGAATCTTCAAGAAATAGAAGATGAAGGTGATATTTATTTAAGTATTGAAGATATTTGGCCTGATTATCCAAGTAAGGAAGATTTCTTCTTTAACGAAGAAGAGTATTAATTAATTTATTTATATAAAGTATACTATTATTTGAATATTTACGTTTGTATTGTAAAAATAAGATGATAGTGCTTTGAGAATATTAAGAAACGTTTTTAAGTTGTTGGCAATAGGAGTATTGCTGAGTTCTCCAGTGTTAGTTTATGCACAATTTGATGCACAGGTAACACAATTCATGTTTAATGTACAAGGATATAATCCTGCAGCAATTGGAGGACAGCAGATGATGAAAGTTTTTGGGATGCAACGTTTGCAATGGGTGGGATTAAAGAACGCTCCATCTATAACAGATTTTTTTGTAGATGTACCATTTAAAATAAAAAAAACTTATCACGCTGCTGGAATTCATTTTCAAAATGATGCTTTTGGATTATTTGTTAATCAACGAGTTTGTTTCGCATATGCGTATAAACAGAAAATAGGAGAAGGCTTTTTAAGTATTGGAACAAGTTTGGGTTTCGCAAATATGACTATCAAAGGTGATAGTGTGTATATCCCATCTGGAGGTTCTTATCATAACCAGAGTGATTTAGAAATTCCAAAATCAAAAGAATCTGATATCGGTTTTGATATGGATTTAGGGGTTTATTATTCTCATCCCAATTTTGATATTGGATTTTCTGTTTTACATTTGACAGAACCTATAATAAGGTGGGGAGAAAACTCTGAATTTTATTTGTCGAGAATGTATTTGCTTTCTGGAGGATATAAATTTAAATTGCCAAATCCAAATTATACAATTAAACCATCGTTGTTGGTGAAAACAGATTTTGCTAGTTGGCAAATGGATGTTAATTTGTTAATGGAGTATAAGATGAAATTTTGGTGGGGAATTTCTTATAGAATACAAGATGCCGTTAGTTTATTAGCAGGATTACGTGTTTTGAATGGTTTAATGATTGGATATTCATATGATTTGCCGACATCTAAAATTATAATGTCGAGTTCAGGGTCTCACGAATTGTTCCTTTCTTATGAATTTAAACTTGATATAGAAAAGAAAAATAGTAAATATAAGAGTGTTAGAATTTTGTGATTTTTTAATTATAATAATATAAACTATGAGAAAACAATTGTTTGTTTCTGCATCTATTGCAATAGCTCTTTTGATTGTTGGTTGTTCTCAGCCAAAGGGTGAGTTGGTTGGGGTTTATCAAAAATCATGGTCTGAAACAGCACCTTACGGAATGACATTTGTTAAAAAAGGTTCATTTGTGATGGGACCAAATGATCAGTCGGCAACATGGGCTATTCAAACTCAGCCAAAAACAGTTTCAGTTGATGCATTTTGGATGGATGAAACTGAAATTACAAATGGAGAATATCGTCAGTTTGTACATTGGGTGAGAGACTCTGTTTTAATGAGAAAATTGGGTGCTATTGATCCTCAAACTTATTTTATGCCAGGAACTGAAGATGATTCAATTCCAGTTTTAAATTGGAAAGCCAAAATACCTTGGGGGGCAAGTAAAAAAGATCCTAAGTTTGAAGAAGTTGCTACAATTATAGATAGTATGTTTTATGAAGAAGATCATGGTTTGGATGCTTCAAAATTAGTTTATCAATATACTTATCGAAATTATGATCAAATTAATAAGCGTGCAAATGAATTTGATCCTCGTACAAATGGATATCGCTTAAATGCAAAGGTGCGAGTTGATAATGCGTATATTGATGAAAATGGACGTATTGTTAATGAAACAAATATTAAACCTTTGGATAGCAGAAAAGTGTTTTTTTCAAGACGAATTATAAATATTTATCCAGATACAATCTGCTGGGGTAGAGATTTCTCTTTTGCTTATAATGAACCTTATGTAAAGTTGTATTTTTCTCATCCAGGTTATGGCGAATACCCAGTGGTAGGGGTGTCTTGGGAACAAGCTGTGGCTTTTTGTGATTGGAGAACTCGTTTGTATGGTTCAATACCTGGTCGTCAACAGATTCATGATTATAGACTTCCTACTGAATCGGAATGGGAATATGCAGCACGTGGAGGAAGAAATGTCGCTCTTTACCCATGGGGAGGAAATTATATTAGAACTAAAAAAGGTTGTTTCTTAGCAAACTTTAAACCATTAAGAGGTAATTATACTGTAGATGGCTCGTTGTTAACAGCTCGTGTAGGTACTTATGCTCCAAATGATTTTGGGTTGTTTGATATGGCTGGTAATGTGGCTGAATGGACATCATCTGCTTATCATTCTTCAGCAAACACGTTCTTGAGTGATTTAAATCCAAGTTATGAGTATAATGCAAAAGAAACAGACCCTGATAAATTGAAGCAAAAGGTGATACGTGGTGGATCTTGGAAAGATATTGGTGTGTATCTTCAATGTGGGGTTCGCTCTTACGAATATCAATATGAAAGACGTTCTTATATAGGATTCCGTTGTGTGAGAAGTTATATTGGAGATTAAGAAATATTTGATTTGTAAATTAATTACTAAAAATAGAGAAAAATGTCAAAAGTGTCTAAAGAAAGCAAAACAGGCAAAGAAAAACAAAGTTTCATAGATTGGTGGAATGAAAGTGAAGCTGTGAAGCTTTGGGTTGGTCGAGTTTATTCGATTGGTGCTGCAGTTGTAATTGTAGGTGCGTTGTTTAAGATTATGCACTTCCCTGGAGCTGGACCTATGCTTTGTATAGGAATGGGAACTGAAACTATTTTGTTCCTTATTGGATGTCTTGACAAACCACATGAAGTATATCATTGGGATAAAGTATTCCCTCAATTTAGAAAAGGTGGAGAACATTCGGAAGCAGTTTCAGGAATTTCAGCTATGCCATCATCATCTCCTCAAGTATTAAGTGATGAAGATGCAAAGAAACTTTCAGATGGAGTAAATTCAGTAGTAAAAACTGCTGAAAAATTAGCTTCGCTATCTGATATTGTAGGTTCAGTAGATGCATTAAAGAAGAGTATGGATAATGCTTCTGTAGAAACTGATAAATATGTGCAATCTCAAACGGTGTTAAGTGTCTCTAGTGAAAAGTTGTCTTCTGCATACAATGGAATTTCTAATGATATGGAAAAAGTTGTAGCTCAAACAAAAGATTATTTAGCACGTGTAGAGTCTGTCAATAAAAATCTTGAGGCTATCAATGGGGTATATGAGCTACAACTAAATGAGGTAAGAAGTCAAATAGATGTAGTTTCTTCTCAAAATGAGGGCTTGAAAAAGGTTAACGTATCTATTAATAATGTAAATGATAATGTGGTACAATTAAAGGCATTGTTAGATGCGGTATTGCTTGAAGAACAAAACTTTAACAAAGGTGTACAAGATTTAAATACTAAAGTTTCTAATTTGAATAGTATTTACGGAAACATGTTAAATGCGTTGAGTTAATTGTTTCAATTAGGAATTTAGGAATATAAAAAGTTATGAGTGGAGCAGCTAATTGTCCGGAAACTCCGAGACAGAAGATGATAGGTATGATGTATTTGGTGTTAACTGCAATGTTGGCATTGAATGTTTCTGCGGACATCTTGAATGGTTTTACATTAGTTAATAAAAGTATTTCACAATCTATAGTAGCTACTACTGAACGGAATAGAATTGTCTATTCAGAGTTACAGGTGATGAAGGAAATCAATCCTGCGAAGGTTGGACCTTGGTTAGAAGAGGCTCTAGAGGTTAAAGCAAAGGCTGATAGTATTTTTGATTATTTGCAATGCTTTAAGGAGAATATTGTAAAACTTGCTGATGGAGAAAACGCTGATGTTGATAATATTCAGTCAAAAGATAATTTGGATGTTGGAGCTCAATATGCAATTCTTGAAGGCAATGGAATTACTTTGGAAAAAAATGTAGCTTCATTTCGAGAATTTTTGTGTGCAAAAGTTTCAAACGATTCATCTAAAGTAAAAGAATTTAATCAGATGTTTTCTACTTCACCTTCATTTACTACTGATGGCGAAGAAGTCCCTTGGCAGAATTCGATATTTGAACATATGCCATTGGTGGCATCAGTAACAATGTTATCGAAACTACAATCAGATGTTCGTTTAGCAGAGTTGGAAGTTATTTCTCATTTGAAATTACAAACAGATGCAGGAGATTTTCGTGTAAACAAATTGGGTGCTTTTGTTGCGACTGTGTCTGATTATATGATGACAGGTGAAACTTATAATGCTACAATATTTTTATCGGCGGTGGATTCTACAAAATCTCCTTTATATTATGTAAATGGGAAGAAATTAGATTCTGATGTGTATTCTTTGCAATGTAATACGCCTGGAGTATTTGAGTATACTGGAGAGATTCTTTTACCTACAAACGACGGAGATACTACAAGATTCCCATTTTCTCGTACTTATACTGTAGGTGAACCTAGTGCTACTATAGCCAACGAGGATATGAATGTAGTTTATCGTGGGTTCGAGAATCGTTTGAATATTGCTGTTCCTGGGGTTTCTTCGGATAATTTAGTAGTAGAAGCAAAAGGTGCAACAATGGTTAAGCCTACGGGAAAAGAGAAAGCTTGGATTTGTCGTCCTACATCATCTGCTAATGTAGAATTGACAGTATATGCAATGACAGATGCAGGCAAAAAGAAGATGGGAAGTCATATTTTTAGAACATTACGTTTACCTAACCCTAGTGCATTTTTGGTATATACAGACAAACAAGGAGAAACATACTTGTGTCCTTCTACAGACAAGCAACCATCTAGAAATGATTTGTTACGTTCTCAACGAGTATTAGCACAGTATGCTGATGGGTTGTTGAAAGCAAACTTTACAGTTACAGGATTTACTATTTATGCTCAAGATGCAACTGGTGGTGTAACTCCAGTATCTTCGAACACAGATAAAATTACACCTTCACAAATGACAGTCATAAAAGGGAAAAAACGTGGAAGTCGTTTAGTAATAGAAGATATTCGTGCAAAAGGTCCAGATGGTGTTGTTCGTGAATTGTCTCCAATAAGTATAGCAGTTAATTAAAAATATATAGATATGAAAAAAATAGGTTTTTTTATTGTATTATCGGTGCTTTGTTTTAGCAGTGTGTTAGCACAAAACCCATTTTCTCGTTTAGATTATAATAGTAATCAACCAGTTTTGTTTGATTCTTTAGGAAATCTTTCGGATACAGCTCGAGTAGAAAGAATTGAATCAAAAATAGCTCCAATTACAAAAAATCCTCGTGTTGATGATGTGGTTTGGAGTAAAGTGATTCTTCGTATAATAGATTTAACTGATAAACAAAATTATCCATTGTATTTCCCATTGCCAAAGGATAGTATGGCTTCTGATTTGAATTTATTTACATTGATGTATACAAAAGTTTTGTCAAAAGAGTTATTGGCTTATCAAGATACTGTAAATCTTTCTGAAGATGCTCGTATTGTTCCTTTGTTTACAAAAGAAAATATTTGTGATCCAGTTTACTTCTTAAAATCGCAAGAATCTTTTAAATATTATGTAAATGAAGATAATGGGAAAGTTACCTTAGATCATTTCACTCTTTCAACATTAAGTGCAGGTGTTACAAAGTATTTGTTACAAGAAGTTTGGTTTTTTGATAAAAATTCTTCTTCTTTTGATAGTAAAGTTATCGCGATTTGCCCTATTTATTTTGACACACAAACAGAGAGAGCATCTAACTTGTTCTGGGTTCCTTTTGATAACTTGAGAGTGTACATGTCGCAAGAAGCTATCAATGCTACAAGTCGTAATAATGCTGAATTAATGACTTTTGATGATTTCTTTGCACAAAGAGAGTATACTAGTTATTTGTTCTACGATCAAAATGTTTATGATAGAACTTTGCAAAAGTATATTATAAATAAGGAAGAGGCAAAAAGAGAACAGGCTCGTATAGAAGCTGAAATTTTGAATTTTGAACAAGATTTATGGGAGTATTAATTTCTAATAAATAAATTAAAAAAGGGAGAAATTAATTCTCCCTTTTTTTAATTTGCCCATCCTTCACGATCTAAATTTCTGTAATTAATAGCTTCTGCTATATGTTTTGATTTTATATGTTCTGATTCTTCCATATCGGCTATTGTTCGTGCAACTTTAAGAATTTTGTCATAAGCTCTTGCAGACAGATGTAATTTCTCCATGGCAATTTTAAGTAATTTGTTGCTTTCATTATCTAGAACAGCGTACTGCCTTAATAAAGAAGAACTCATTTGTGCATTGCAGTGAACATTGTTGATCTCTTTAAAACGTTCTTCTTGAATTTTTCTAGTTCTTATAACTCTATCTCTAATCGTTGAACTTTTTTCTGTTTTTGTATTTGTGGTTAATTTTTCAAAGGGTACAGGAACTATTTCAATGTGGATGTCAATTCTATCTAATAAAGGTCCTGAAATTTTATTTAAATATTTTTGTATACTTCCAGCAGAACATACGCATTCTTTTTCAGGATGATTATAGTATCCGCAAGGGCATGGGTTCATTGCTGCTACTAGCATAAAACTTGCAGGATAATCTATAGAGAATTTTGCTCTAGAAATAGAAATCTTACGATCTTCGAGCGGTTGTCTTAATACTTCTAGGACGCTCCTTTTAAATTCTGGTAGCTCGTCAAGGAAAAGAACTCCATTGTGTGCCAACGATATTTCGCCAGGTTGAGGGAAATTCCCTCCTCCTACTAGTGCTACATCAGAGATAGTATGATGAGGATTTCTAAAAGTTCTTTTAGACATTAACGATGTTTTATTGTCTATTTTCCCCGCTACAGAATGAATTTTTGTGGTTTCGAGAGCTTCTTGCAATGTGAAGGGTGGTAAAATTGTTGGTAATCTTTTTGCCATCATAGATTTCCCAGCACCTGGAGGCCCTATCATTATAATATTATGTCCTCCACTTGCCGCAATTTCTAATGCACGTTTTACATTTTCTTGTCCTTTAACATCTGAAAAATCATTTTCAAATAAATCGAAAGTTGTGAAAAATTCATCTCTAGTATTAACAATCGTTTTTTCAATATCCTTTTCTCCATTAAGAAAATCAATTACTTCCATAATGTTCTCTGCACCATGAATATCTAGATTGTTAACAACAGCAGCTTCTCTACTATTTTCTTTTGGTAATATAAAACCTTTGTATCCTAACTCTCTTGCTTTAATAGCAATTGGTAAAACTCCTTTTATAGGTTTAAGTGTTCCATCAAGAGAAAGCTCACCCATGATTAAATATTCAGACAACAAGTCGGGTTTTAATGATTCATTGGCGGCCAACATTCCAATAGCCAATGGAAGATCGTAAGCTGCTCCTTCTTTTTTTATGTCTGCAGGAGCCATATTGATAACGACTTGTGTACGAGGAACTTTTATGTTGTTGTATTGTAAGGCAGATATAATTCGTTCGTGACTTTCTTTTACTGCATTATCCGGAAGTCCTACTAAAAAGAACTTTATTCCTTTTGAAATATTTACTTCAATGGTAATAATTGTTGCTGAAATGCCTTGTACAGCTGCTCCAAATACTTTTACTAGCATAGCTTTTTTCTGCTAAAATAGTGAATAATATTAAAAAAGTGGTTGATTTTATACTTTTCAAACTATAGTTTTATAACATATTATTTTCTTTTATTTTTCGTGATAAAAATGTTTGCGATTTCTATTTTCTTTTTAATTTTGCTTAATAAATAAGGTATTCAAAAAGATAAAAGATGGCAAAAGAAGATTTCCTTATTAACGAACTGAAAAGGTATTTTGGGTTTGATACGTTTAAAGGTCAACAAAAAGAAATCATAGCAAATGTATTAAACGGGAAAGATACATTTGTACTTATGCCGACAGGGGGTGGAAAATCTCTTTGTTATCAATTGCCATCACTGTTGATGGAGGGTACTGCTATTGTAATATCTCCTCTCATTGCTTTGATGAAGAATCAAGTAGATTCCTTAAGAAATTTTAGTGAAGAGGATCATGTTACTCATTTTTTAAATTCATCATTGTCAACGCAGGCTGTTGAGCAAGTAAAAGATGATGTTTTATCAGGAAAAACAAAGTTACTATATGTAGCTCCTGAAACATTGACGAAAGCAGATAATATTGATTTTTTGAAACGTGTAAAAATCTCGTTTTATGCTGTAGACGAAGCACATTGTATATCGGAGTGGGGACATGATTTTCGCCCAGAATATCGGCGAATAAAACCGATAATTGCAGAAATTGGATTAGCACCTATTATCGCTCTTACTGCTACAGCAACACCAAAGGTGCAACATGATATACAGAAAAATTTAGGAATGGATTGTCCTACGATTTTTAAATCGTCGTTTAATCGTCCAAATCTTTATTATGAGGTTCGTCCGAAAACGAAAAATGTAGAAAAGGATATTATCCGTTTTATAAGAAATAATTCAGGAAAATCTGGGATTATATATTGTTTAAGCAGAAAAAAAGTAGAGGAACTTGCTGAAGTTCTGCAAGCAAATGGAATTCCTGCTTTACCATATCATGCAGGAATGGAATCGGCGACAAGATCTTATAATCAGGATGCATTTCTAATGGAAAAAGTAGACGTTGTAGTTGCTACCATTGCGTTTGGAATGGGAATTGATAAGCCTGATGTACGTTTTGTTATACATTATGATATTCCTAAAAGTTTAGAAGGCTACTACCAAGAAACAGGCAGGGCCGGACGCGATGGTGGAGAAGGTCAGTGTATAACTTTTTACAAAAATAGTGATTTGCAAAAGCTCGAAAAGTTTATGCAAGGGAAACCTGTAGCAGAGCAAGAGATAGGTCGTCAACTTTTATTGGAAACAGCTGCTTATGCAGAGTCATCTGTTTGTCGTAGAAAATTATTACTCCATTATTTTGGAGAGGAATATATAGAAGATAATTGTGGAAATTGTGATAATTGTTTAAATCCTAAAAAACAAGTGGAAGCTAAAGAATTACTTTGTACAGTATTGGAAACAATATTGTTAGTGAAAGAGAAATTTAAAACAGAAGTGATAGTAGATTTATTGTGTGGTAAAGAGACTGCGGAAATTAAATCTTATAAACTCGATGAATTAGATGTGTTTGACACAGTTTCTGGTGAAGAAAAGACATTGTTACCAGCAGTTATTCGTCAAGCAATGATAGCAGGATATATATCGAAGGATATTGAAACTTATGGAGTATTAAAACTTACAAAAGCAGGTATAGCTTATATGAAAAATCCAACTTCTTTTAAAATTACAGAAAATAACGATTTTGAAGAAGAAAGTGATGATACTCCAATAGTTAGAGGAGGAGCAGCATGTGCAATAGATCCAGGATTGTTTTCTATGCTAAAGGATTTGCGTAAAAAGATGTCTAAATCTTTAGAATTGCCTCCTTTTGTTATATTTCAAGATCCATCGTTGGAGGCAATGGCTACAACTTATCCAATTACAATAGAAGAATTGCAAAATATCCCAGGTGTAGGGGTGGGGAAAGCAAAACGATATGGTGAAGAATTTTTAAAATTGATAAAAAAACACGTGTCGGAAAATGATATTGAACGTCCTGAAGACTTACGAGTAAGAACGGTAGCAAATAAATCAAAATTAAAAATTTCAATAATTCAAGCAATTGATAGAAAGGTTGCTTTAGATGATTTGGCAGAACGTGAGGGAATTGATTTTGATGTACTTTTGAATGAAATTGAAGCTATTGTTTATTCTGGTACAAAAATAAATATTGATTATTTTTTAGATCAAATTATGGATGATGACCATAAACAAGAGATATTTGATTATTTTAAAGAAGAAGCAGAAACCGACGATGTAGCTTCAGCTTTGGAGGTGTTGGGAGAAAATGATTTTTCAGAAGAGGAGGTGCGTTTGGTTAGAATTAAATTTTATTCGGAAATGGGTAATTAATAAAATTTGATAT
>JAEIGA010005490.1_pt1 | contig 19370 bp, 10 predicted proteins | sample 9270691 | NCBI WGS metagenome assembly JAEIGA01 (sample SAMN17057246, study PRJNA624740) | gut metagenome | biome: biome; isolation source: fecal sample | host: Bos grunniens | place: China: Xizang | collected 2019 | reverse complement strand
GAATGCAGGAACCCATGTCATGTATCCTGTGATGACGAAGATGAATCCGCTGAATCCGATTGTAAGCGCAAGAGCTGTCGGAGTTGTGAACACTGTCTTGAAGCCGTCGAAGATTCCAGGCTTGGATTTCTCGACTTCGCTCGAAATGACAATACTGCCAGGCTTCTCTACGTCATTGCGAGGAGCGTCAGCGACGTGGCAATCTATTTCCTTCTTGTCCTTAAGGCGAATAGCCATCACGATGCCCCAGACAATGCCAGCCGCACCGAAGATGATGAACGAATACTGCCAGCCGAGCTTGTCAGCGATGAATCCTGCGAGCCAGCCTGCGAGGATCACACCCACATAGTATGAAGTCTGATGGATAGACATCGCACGGGCTCTGGTATCAGTGTGATACTGTCCGAGAAGCGAGTAGTTCGCCGGGCCGAAGAAAGCCTCTCCTCCACCTGTCGCCACACTTCGCATAAGGATGAGCATGAGGACTCCTGTTGCAAGTCCTGTGAACATTGTGGCCACGCTCCAGAAAAGGATAGCGATTGTCACAACCCACTTGCGGCTCAGGCGGTCACCTGCCAGACCTCCGAACGGCACCATGAACGCATAGCAGAGATTGAAGATGGTCGCGATAAGACCCACTGATGTATCTGTAAGGTTGAGCGTATCACGGATTGCAGGAAGTACTGTATTAAACACCTGACGGTCCGCCTGATTGAGCAGATATGCCATCCAGAGGAGTGCCAGAACTTCCCATTTGTAATGCTTATGAGTGGCTTTCATAGTGCTGAAAATGTGCTTTTAAAATTTAGTGTGGTGTAGTGTGGTGCAAAAGTAGGCAAAATCTTGCAAATTCCAAGACAAATTTATTATTTTTGCAACCTTACAAAACAACAGAAGCATTTAATTATGAACAGAATCATGAATATCCTTCTAGTGATGACAACTTTGGCTGTCTTATCCTGCCAGAAGCCCGCTCCTGAGCAGCCGGCACTCGCTGATCCTTCGGATCTCAAGGTCGAGCTGATGGACCAGGAAACTGCGGTCCTCAAATGGACTGACAATGCAGACGGCGAGGTAAATTACAGAGTGTTCCTCCGCGGAGAAGGAGATTCATACAGCGTAGATCCGCTTGAGACAATCGCTGCGGATGCTGTAGAATATACATTCAGCGGACTGACCGCCGGAATAGAGTACGATTTTGGTGTTCAGGCAGTCGCAGCAGACCTCAGATATCACTCGAAAGTGGTGTATTACAACAACTATGTGATCCCGGTTCCTGAGGAACCTGAGGTTCCGGAAGATCCCGTAGATCCGACCCCGGATACCCCGACTCCTGAGGTTCCGGATGACCCAGAAGTACCAGTGGTAGATCCACAGTTTGTCCCTACTGTGACAAAAGTCAATACATCATATGCCTATATTGCGGTTTCATACAAGGTAGAAAAGACAAACGGTTCAAATCCAGAGCATGGCGTATGCTTCAGCGCCACCGGTGTCCCTACCGTTGACGATATAAAGGCCTATGGTCCTGCAATCAGTGCAAATAAGGATATTCTTCAGGTAGTGCCTAACGCATACCTTGAGGATGGTGTAGAATATCAAATGTGTGTGTTTATAAAGGATGGCAGCGAATACAGATACAGCGAGCCTCAGGATGTAAAGCTTGAGGCTCAGCCTGCTGCTGTCGAACTCTGTTGGGAAAAGCAGACATACACCTCTGCAACAGGAGTGGAAATCTACAAGACAACATCCCAGCTCAATGGTCGCAATTTCAACGCATGGTATGCGATCGCCGACCCGGCAAAGGTAGATTTCAGGGTTCTCTATCCCGAAACTGTTGGCTCCAAGAAGACAGTGGCCGCACAAGCTGAAGCTGCAGGAGACTGCCTTGCCCTCATCAACGGAGCGATCTACGGCAACTACAACATCGGAGTAATCATAACGGAAGGTAAGATGACCCAGGAGTGGCACGGTGAGATTGAAGGCTGCTATTGGGCGACAGACAATCAGCTCTATCAGGTTACCCGTCCTATCATCGGAGTAGACAAGGATGGAAAGGCAGGAGCGTACTGGGTAGGAGCACCTCAACAGGGAACATTCTACTACTATGACCGCCCACAGCCTAACGTCGTGGGTCAGGCAAAATACGGCAAGGTGACAGCAAACTCCCCTGTTCCGGCATCATCCTGGAATCCATACTTTGCGATAAGCTGCGGACCGATGGTGCTTTATGATGGTAAAGTGTGTGCAGACAACACAATGGTTGATGACACCCACTACTACACCAACTACGAGTGCTGGGATGAGTCAGGAGTGTATTCGGCACACCCGGACAGATCAGCTGTCGGCGTCACATCCGACGGAAAGATTGTGCTATTCATCTGCGATGGACGCATTGATGCAAGTCAGGGAGCATATATCAAGGAACTTGGCCCGATCATGAAGTCACTGGGCTGTGTGCATGCAATGAACCTTGATGGCGGTGGATCGACAGGAATGTGGGTGAAAGGCAGCGGCATGATCAATTATAAAGACGGATCATGGCGCAGCGTCAAGTCTACTCTCGGATTCTTCACTAAGGAATAACGGATGACAAATAGACTGATATATCTATTCATTTCCATGCTTCTTCTTGTCGCTTGCGGCGGGAAGGAGGGTCCTGAATATGTACCAAATCCTGCGATTGAACTTTCTTTCAAAAGCTTCCAGGAGGACGGAGTTGTGCTTGAGATAAAGAGCCTCAACACGGACGCTGTATATGTTGTCGTGCTCCCATTGAACGAAGACACTCCTACAGCAGAAATGATCTATGAGCAAGGAGAGAAGGCAGAGGGAAAAGAAATGTTCATCGGCGGACTTGAATCCGAATCCGACTATACCGCATATGCTGTAGGTAAATCCAAAGACAGATTCAGCAGCATTTCGAAATGCTCGTTCACAACACCTTACAGAAGCACCGAGAGGACTGAGATCCTTACATTTGCCGACCTTGACCTGCTTTCGGGCGGCATCTCTGACAAGACCCCGAATACATGGGATGAGTACAGGCTCAAGCCACACGTGACCTTCACCGACGAAAACGGACAGGAGCAGTGGCTCCATGAGGCTTTCCTGCTGATCGGTGGCGAAGACTCCAAGAGAAACATGATCCTATGCATCGATTCTGGCGGACAGAGGTCTGCCAATCAGGAAGCATGGACCGATTTTGCTGACTATTGGCTTAAGGAAGGCGGAGTAGTAGACGTGCTTGACCAGACCATCGCCAACGCCAAATCACGCATCGGCCGACCTTCTTTCAGGCATAAGGTAGTGGTCACTATGCCGGACCCGATCATGCTTGAGTACTTTACAGACAAGAGCTCATCGACCACGTATTGGGGTAAGGTTCGCGACCGCAAACTGGATTTCAGCAACACTTCAGACCAGGTGCTTGCCTACCAGTGGTACATAAACTATGTGATTGAGTCCTGGGACAAGCTGATGCCACAGAACGTGGATCTGGCAGGATTCTATATCCTTTCAGAGATTCTGGTAGCCAAACCTGACGGATGGAACTACAAGTACAAGAGATGGGATAAGATCATCCCTCCTGTATCTTCGTACCTGCACTCAATGAAGTTTGGACTGTATTGGATCCCATATTATCAGGCAGATGGCTATGATATGACAGAAGAACTCGGAATCGACTACGCATGGATGCAGCCTAACAAATACTGGGACTACCCTGAAAAGAAGCAGAAGAAATCATGGAACTGGGTGTTCAGCGCCATGAATACATATGGTCTCGGAATGGAGATAGAGTTTGAAGGATCGCACGGAGAACCGGGTTGGAGTCAGTATGAGGAAGGTGTTCCACGCACCAGCTCATCTATCCTTGAGACTGTGCGCACAAACAACGACGCTCAGGGAACAGCGAAGGGCAAGCCTAATCCGCAGGCCGCGCGCAACAAGGCGCTTCTGCGTGAATATATGGATGAATTCAAGAAGGCCGGATACTACGGCAAAGCACGCATTGCAACCTATTCGGGCACCAATGCCATGTATGAACTGGCCACCTCCCCAGATGAGGCCGACCGCCAGATGTACCTTGAATACTGCGAATTCATAGTTAATAATCCATTGAGGAAATAACCCATTGTCATTTCGACCGAACGAAGTGAGTGGAGATATCTTTATAATATGAAAAGAATAACAATAATTCTAACAGCATTAGTACTGATTCTGGGCTGCAACAACGCCGATAACACTAAAGTCGAGGAGTGTACGTGCGACGCTCCGGGCTTCGTACTTGCCGATGACAACATCGAAGTAAAGATCGGAGAAGACGGAACTCTTCTGGTGCTCCGCAACAAGGAAACCGGACATAACTATGCTGCCGGCGCCGGTCTGTGGAGACTCTTCTACAACACACATGAAGAGAAAGAGATGCAGATCGACGGCACAGAAAACACACCTGCAGTATCACAGGACGGTGACGTGATCACAATTTCATATAAGGACCTCATACACCGCGGCAAGGCCCTGAAGATGGACCTTACCCTCACTGTGGCTCTCGAGGACGGCGCAGTACGCTTCGGTTCGACAGTTGCCAACAATGAGCCGGGAACCATCATCCGTGAGCTCCAATACCCTCTCGTAGGAGATATGAACGTTCCTGAGGGACATAAGCTTCTCACAACACATACAGGAGGACAGCTTCACGATGACGCAATAGACCTTATCGTGAACGTAAACCCTAAGACCCTCTACATGAAGCCAGACCAGTACTTCCGTCAGTATGACCTCCAGTACCCTCGCCATGCGGCTTCCAACTGCTACGCGTTCGTAGGAGAGACAGACGGTCTGTATTTCGGAAGCCATGATGAAAGCCTTCAGCAGACATGGCACGGACTCCGTGCATACCCTTCTGCACCGAACCAGTTCGACCGTCTCGAGGCAGGTTTCTACCGCTACCCTAACGCTATGTGCGGCGACACATGGACATGCGACGCCAGCATCGTAAGACCTTATATGGGTTCATGGACAGAGACTTCACGCATCTACCGCGAGTGGAGAAACACATGGTGGGACAAGCAGGAAGTACCTCAGTGGGTAAATGAGATGACCGGCTGGCAGCGTATCATCTTCAAGCACCAGTACGGTGAATATCTCCGCAAATATACAGATCTCCCTGGCCGCATCAACGACTGCGGAAAGAGTGTCGGCTGTAATACAGTTCTTGCATTCGGATGGTGGAGCGACGGTATGGACAACGGTTATCCTAACTACTATATAGATGATACACAGGGCGGCGAAGAGGCTTGGAAACAGGCCATAGCAGACTATCGCGCAGAAGGAAACCGCCTCGTACTCTATTATAACGGCCGCCTCGTTGACCGCGAGAGCGACTGGTACAAGCATGGAAACGGCAAGCAAGCCACTAACAAGGACAACACAGGTGCCGAGTTCGCAGAACACTATAAATTCACAGGCGAAGGAACTACCCTCGGATATTACGACACGCGTACATTCTCAATCGCCAATATGGCAAACCGCGAGTGGCGCGACATGCTGCTTGACTGGGCAGACAGAGCGATGGCATACGGTGCCGATGCTGTATTCTATGACCAGCTTGGCGTAGCTGAGGAATTCCCTAACTGGGATATCAGCGGAGAATTCCCTGTGCAGGATCTCTATACTGGTCGCTACAAGGCAGAGGCCCTCAGAGAGATCCGTGACCACATCAAGGCCATCAACCCTGAATTCTGTCTCGGAACAGAGTGGCTCAGCGACTGCACAGCCCAGTTCTGCGACTTCGTGCATATCGTAGAGTTTACAGCAGAGCCTTACAGCTTCCCGGAGTGGTTCAAGTACACATTCCCAGAGGTAATATGGTCTGACCGTTGCCTCCGTGACGACACTGACGTTGAACGCAGAGCCAACAATACACTTTTGAAAGGTCTTGTAAACGACATCGAGATCTTCCGTTGCCGCGGACTTATCGACGAAACACCATATTATCAGCAGTACCTTGCCCAGATCAATGCAATCCGCCACAAATATCCTGAACTCCTTCTCGGAGCAGGACGTTTCATTCACATGGACGGATTCACATGCTCGTCTGATGACATCATCGCACGCGGTTACACCAACGGCGACAGACTCGCCATCGTTGCAACCACATTGTCTGCTGATGGAGCTAACGGCAAGATCTCCGTTCCTGGCTACAGGTTCGTAGAGCAGTCCTCTATCGGCGACGTAAAGGTCACTGCTGGAGGTTCAAAACTCTCCCTCGGCCAGAACGGCATCACCGTACTCATCTTCGAGAAATAGCGTTTTCAGCAACTATATGTGCATCAGCACATTAAAGAAAGTCCTTGCTACCAAAGGGAAGCAAGGACTTTTTATATAGTACTGTTTTACAATTACTTATGCATTTTAACTAGAATGAGCCGCGGCGGGTCATGCGGAAGTCGTTATGGACTTTCCAGCTCTTGCGGTTGAGGATCATGGTCGCCGCTGTGCGTCCCATCATCTTGAAGTCTGTTGAGATTGTAGTCAGACCGTTAAGCACTACCTCATTGAGGTCAAACTCGTTATAAGAGATAATATAGACATCCTTGCCGACCTCCAGATTCTGCTCCTTGATCCTACGTGCCAAAGCGGCCAATCCCGAGTCAAGCTGAGAGTGAGTAATGAGGTAAGTCTCATTCGGATTGATATGGTCAGGAACAGAAGTCATGAACTCCACAGGGATGCCATGCTCCATGCAGAAACGGTCCACTCCCTTGCAGATCATCGGACCGTAAAGGCTGGAGGCAAGCGTGATTACCTTCAATGCAGATGAGGTACGCAACTTATCCAGACCCTGCTTCAAACCGTCATAGACATCATTCTCAAAATCCTGATAGACAGCACCATAGTTTCCAGCATAACTCTGCATCCAATAGTCAACCATGATGAGCTTACGATTAGGTACACGGGCGATGAGTTTCTTTGCAATCGCCTGTGACTTCTCATCAAGAGGGAAATGCGGAGTGATCACATAGTAGTCATACTTATCCAATGACGCATCAAGATAATATGCAAACAGATCAAGATTCTGGTTATGCGTAAGGATAGTTATATCTGCTGTGTCGCCAAGCTCCTTTGCCAAAGCGTTATACATTTCCTCCTTATATATGCTCAAGTGATCTAAAAGCACCAGTACACGTGACTTTGTCGCATCGCCTGCCTCCGCAACATAGAACCCCTTGCCCTGCTGAGGCACCAAAAGACCCTTCTCACGGAGAATTCCATAGGTCTTCTTGACTGTCTCCTTAGAAATTCCGAGCTGTGCTGCAAACTCATTCATAGACGGAATCTGCTCACCGGCCTTTAGTTTGCCTGAGCGGATTGCATATTCAAACTGCTCTACGAGCTGTTTGTAGATAGGAGCCTTATCTCCTGTCTCGAGAACTATATTGATACTCATAGGTTAAAGAAGTTTAAAGGTTGGGTCGTCGAAACGAAGTCGGCCTGTCTGTGCCCTGAGGCTCTCATTGAACAGGTCAAATGTATTGTATCCCATTGCGCGGAAAATGGTGATCAGCGTAAGGCAACGCTCACGGAAGTGGAAGAACTCACGCTTCTCCTGTGGTGTCCATCCTATCTCTGCAATAGCGAATGTACGCGGATAAAGCATATATTCAGCATGAGCCGCATACGGAATCAGCTCGCACCAGAGATTGCCCTGAAGACCAAGAATATGGTGATGGAACTCAGGTGCTATGCCCTCAAGAGGATCATATTTATATACATGGCGGAGTGACTGCATATGTCCTACAGCCTTAGGTTCCTTGCGGATAAGATCTTGATAATAGTCCAGGTACACATAGCTGTTCGGCGACATGATCACGTCATGACCCTCTGCAGAAGCCTTGATACCGCCTGGAGTACCTCTCCAAGACATAACCACAGCCTGCTCAGGAAGACCTGTCTCCACGATCTCATCCCATCCGATAACGGTCTTGCCTCTTTCGCGGAGGAAAGCCTCGATACGGCGCACCAGATAGCCCTGAAGTTCGTTCTTATGGGTCATACCTTCCTCCTGCATCCTCTTCTTGCAGTTCACGCATACCTCCCAGTCCTTCTTCACAGCCTCATCGCCACCGATATGGATATACTTATATGGGAAGAGCTCAATCACTTCCTCAAGCACTGTCTCGAGGAACTTGAATGTGCCGTCATTTCCAACGCAAAGGTCCCATGAGAACGGTCTTGGCTTGCCATCCTCACCCACGCATGCAATCTCAGGATATGCCCTGTTTACCTCCATGCTGTGGCCTGGCATCTCAATCTCAGGAATGATGTCGATATGACGCTCTGCAGCATATGCTACGATCTCACGGATATCATCCTTTGTATAGAAACCTCCGTAAGCCTTCGGATCCTGAGCGTTTGTGAAAGGATATCCAAGTCCCTCCCACTCATGGTATGTCTCCCCAACTCTCCATGCCACATGGTCTGTAAGGTTAGGGTAAGCATCAATCTGAAGCCTCCATCCCGCTGCATCAGTAAGGTGCAGGTGCATTACATTCATCTTCAGCAGAGCAAGCGCATCGATCTGCTTCTTCACGAACTCTTTGCCCTTGAAACTGCGTGACTCATCGATCATGATTCCACGGTGCTGGAAACGCGGATAGTCGAAGATTGTACACTGTTGTACAGTAGCCGATGGATCAAGAAGACGGAGCATTTCAAGAGTCTGACGTCCTCTGAAAGCACCTTCCTCTGTCAATGCATATATCTTCACTCCCTTCTTGCCCACAACAAGTTCATAAGCCTCTTCCTTCGCAAAATCTGGCAGAGCCTCAACTTTGGCAGCGAATGAAGCAACATTCATATACACTTTCACATCCGATTCGTCAGGCTTCAATGTATAAACTCCCTCACCCGTAGAGAATTCCACCGGCTCAGGTATAAGCTTATCTGGAGCTGAATATGCTGATGCTGAATTAATTGCAACGAATAAACTTATTGCTATGACAAAAAATACACGCATTATTATTTATAAATCTGTCAGTCCAAACAAAGATAGGTAAAAAACACTACACCACAGCACACTTTACTGATTTTTATGCAGACAAAAGGAAGGCGACCCCCGAAGGAGTCGCCTTACAAATTATAAATTATTTATCAGAATTTACAGATTATAGAAGCTCGAATACAGCGAAACCGTTCTTCCAGCCCATAGCTGCAATGTAAACCTTTCCATCTACTACTCTAACTGAGCAGTCTGCGTTTACACCTGTCTCACCGCCACCGACTGTAGCATCGGCATTCTGGAGAGGAGCCTCAAATACTACATTTGACGGATATGCATCAAGGGCTGCCTTAAGAGTATCGATTGAGCTGCCATCGCCCTCAACTACCTGAAGCGTAGGATACTGACCACCCTTTGCCATATTTACCCAAGCGATATACTTAGTACCGTTATGCTCAAAGAAGTTTACTCCAAGAGTGTTCTTTAAGTTCTCATACTTTGTATTTACAACACCTGCACCTGCAGCAGAAGTGCCGCTCATAAGGTAAAGGGCTGTGCTTGAGTTTGTACCGATAAGACAGTAGTCTGCAACAGTACCATTTTCCGCAGGATACCAGAAGACATCAGACATACACTGATAGTCCTCCAATGTCATACGATATGCGTCAATCCAAGTCTGAACCGCACCATTGTTGATCGGAATATTTGCTACAAGAGCATCTTCGCCCTGATTTGATCTGAACCAGAACTTACCTGACTGCCAAGTACCTGAGAAGCTCATCTTATCACCAAATCTTCTTGCTGCAGCAAGAGAGTACTTCTGAACTGGATCTGCATCTGTACCGTTCTCCCATGCCCAGATCTGAAGAGCTGCGCCATCTGTAGTAAGATTACATGCTACGAGAATGTCCTTACCTCCATTAACATCAGCGCTGTTGTTCTTAATCACCTTGAGAACGCTCACAGGATGAGTTCCTGTCTGCATTCCTGCTACGCTAAGCGTTCCTTCATATGTTCCGTCAGAAAGTCTGAACTTATGTACAGCTGGTGCAGCAGTTGAGTTTGCAATATATACGAACTCATCATCAATTGCCATATTACGGTTATCAATTACTGGGTCAGTAAATGCACCATATATACCCCACAAACGCTTAGCAAATGAAGGTTCAACAACCTCAGCGGCAGCCTGAGCTACGGTCACAGTCTTGAGGACTTCCTGAGTGCCCTTGCGTACGAATGTAACGTCTGCAGAACGAACCTCAGCCTCAGTGTTTGCCTCAGCAGCAAATGTGAGCTCAAAAGCAGACTTTGTCTCTACCTGAGCAAGCCATGCAGCAGATACTAAAACATCAAACTCGATGTTGGAAACACCCTTAAGAGTTACCTGACCTCCCTCAGCAGGGATAACCTCATTGACATCCTCTACGGTGAATGTCTCAGCTGCAGCCTCGAATACGATCTTCTTGATAGAAGTCTTGCCCTCGCCATTGTCAGCGAAAACGAGAAGCTGTGCGTTAGCAGCGATATTTGAAACCTTGATTACCTCTGGCTCAACTACAGCGTCACAAGCCACTGTAAGAACGTCAACGACTGTTGTTGCGTTTGCTCCCTTGACCTCGTATGGAATATCAACTGAAGAAGCACCATCCACAAGGTCAACCTTAGTATCGATAACGAGTTCGAACTTCACAGCAAGCGGAAGTGCGAAAGAGTCACCTGGCTGGCCGTTCTCACCTACGAAAGTGAAGATTACCACACCGTTCTCCTCGTCTACAACTACAGAATCGAAGATAGACTTTCCTGTAAGAGCACCAATCCAAACTGGCTCAGTCTCACCTGGATATGTTACATAAAGGTTGCCGTCTACGCTAGAGAATACTGGAGTTCCCTCGTATACTGGGCAAGCCTCAACATCGTTGATGTACCAGCAGAGAACGCCATCAGCATTTTCCTTTACGGTGATTGTAGGAGTTACACCGTCCTGACCAGCTGCACCGGCAGCACCGGTTTCACCAGTTGCTCCAGTCTCACCTGTAGCACCCTTCTCACCATGCTTTACAACAACAGAAGAACCGTCGCTGAAAGTGATTGTATAGCCTGAACCATCCTCAAGAGCCACTACAGACTCAATGTACTTGCCATTCTTAAGAGCCTCAGCAAGAGTCTTCATTGCGTTTACATTAAGCTCAAGAGTAGCGAGATCCTCCTCAACCTTAGTAAGACGATCGTCGAGATTGTCGATCTGCTCCTTGATGGCAGAATCATCATACGCCTCAGGAGTACATGCAGCAAGTGCAAGACCCATCGCAAGCGCAAAAAACAACTTTTTCATGTTATGAAATGTTTGATTATTAGATTATTGATTAATATTTTCAGTTTAGTGTGGTGTGCTGTGGTGCAAATCACGCGGCAAATATAGTAATTAAAACCATATATGCTCCGATTTTGTGAATATTTTTTCACAGAACTCCTGACAAGAGCGTTCCACACTAGTCCCTGATACTGAACCACTTACCTGTTTATCCTGCCTTCCTCGCCATGCAGGATAAACAAACAACTAATTAACTATCAATAAGTTATGTGACGCGTATACTACACTTACAAACCGTACTTAGAGATCAGCTCACGAGATAGAACAACAGGATCCACCGGCTCCTTATAATCAATGGCATCATCAGAAGCAGCCCAGGCCTTTTCGAATTCGGCCATACGCTCAAAGAGTGCCGCCTGTTCATATTCACGTCCTTCTTCAATGCACGCGAGAATCTCATCGATATACATCTCCCACCGAGGAGCACAGTAAGACTCCATCATTCCGCCCCACAGCCTGGTAGCATAGTCCAGCAAACTCTTCGAATCTCCCCAGACGGTGATGATCGTACGTGCATTACGGCGATAATACGCTGCCTCCTCCGGAGTCTTGGCGCATGCTGAAGCATCATCAAGCCAACGCCTGAGACTGAATTGGGTATCACATGAGACTAACGCATCGAGATCATCCATAAGCTGACGCATAACATCAGCCACCTCACGCGCTTTTATAATATCACGTTGCCTGTAGGCATCGGTAAATTCATCACGAAGCGACACAAAATGGTTTCCCAAAGCCTGAGTGCCGAGAATGACAACATCTGAGTAATATGTATATCTGTCAGACGTCACTTCAAGAAGTTCTTTCCAAGCTCTGACCAATGTTGAATTATCATACCTTGTATTATGGATAGATGTCCAATGCCAATATCCCTCAAGACAAGGTCGTGCACATGGCAATGGAGTCTGACTCGAAAATGAACCAGCAATATAGATACTGTCTGTCAGTGTCTTCCAGACCTGCTCTGCACGCTCATCCCTGCATCCCACTCTACGCATAGCAAGAGTCTTGACCCATTCCTCGTCAGAAAGACCTGTAGCCCACGCCTTATCCAGAATGAACTCATACATCGGTTGATTGATGCCGAAACCCTCCAAGGTGGACCCTACTCCACACATATTATCTCCACCCTCTGTCAAGGCATCCTCTATACGCTCGGAAGCCTGATGGAAATTGCCTGCAAGCCTGGTGTTTCCACCGAAATTTCCAAGATAACATAGTATATATGGCTGTCCATAGAACTTGTCTGTGATAGTCCATACAGGAGTATGCTCAAGATAATAGTCAAGAATCACCACCTTGCCCTGTGGCACAGCCTGAAGGTACGCCTTGACGTTTTCAGGAGTCCAATGTTCGCTGTCATAGTAGAACATCCAACCCATCTGAAGCCATACTGCTTCCGGATCCACAGCCGACATAGACTCATAGGCACATCTTGATATCTCAGCCAATGTCTCCGGATCCCATGAAGGAGCATCAACCTCATTGAAAAGGTCTACGCCATATATATGATCGGTTCCGAACATCTTCTCTTGTTCAGCCATATACTCCTGCTGAATCCTGGAATAGAGAGGATCCATCGGGGCCAGGAAATGGCAGAGATTTTCAGAAGGAAATCCTCCCCATGAAGAAACATCAGTAATCTGAGCATCGGGATATATTTCCTTAAGCTGTTCCGGCACATGACCGCCGAACGCCTGCAGCACAGGACGCATTCCTAAAGCACGCTCTCTCTTCAGGATCTTCTTCTGCAGTGCCACCTGGGAGTCAATCCAATTCTGCGGAAGAGGACCGTCATAATGGTCAATATTGCACATGCGGTGCCACGGCAGGTGCACAGGACCTGTAAAATATGCGCGGATCTCATCATCAGAAAGTCCGTGCTTACGCCATACTTTCTGCCACACCGCTTCCTGGCCTGTATTTGCCAGAGGCATATTGATACCGTTCATGGCCATCCAGTCGATAAGACGCTCCCAATCCTCCCATTTCCACCAAGGCATCGTATATCCGAAGGTGCAGTAGTTAAGGAAAAATCTCTCCTTTACCTTAGCCTGAACGCGCACCGGACTATCTACAACAGGCATTTCTGCGGGATATTCCACAGGCTCGAATGCATACCATGGAACGGTTACACCACAGTAATTCTTCAGGTAATGGTTGAGTCCTGTAGCCATGGAAATGGCATTATTTCCTTCGATCACAAGCTTCCTGCCCTTTGAATAGAGAGTAAATACATCCACGGTATCATCCGTCTGCCTGAAATCAATACTGCTAGAATACGAAGGCACTACCCTCTTTGCAAGTTTTCTTGCACTGCGCTCGTGTAAAGTCGCTGAAAAGAAAACAGAATATAACGCAAAAACTATCGCGATAGGAGCTATGGAAGCAAATAATCTCTTATATCCCATAAATTTATAATAATAAAGTTCTTATCTTTGCTAACTGTGGTGCACTGTGGTAAAAACATACAAATATAGAAAGATTATGAAAATAGGAGTAGATCTTGGCGGAACAAATATCAGAGCTGCTGTCATGGATGGTACAAACGTCATCAGAAAGGAAAAGACCGCATGTCCGGCAAAGGGAACCCAAGAAGAGGTCATCGAGGCTATCGCAGCACTCATTGAGCCTCTTATCTGCAAGGAAGTCACTTCCATCGGAATGGGAGTACCGTCTGTGGTTGACACAGCAAAGGGTATTGTATATAATGTAGCCAACATCCCATCATGGCAGCAAGTTCACCTCAAGGATATCTTCGAGAAGAGATTCGGCATCCCGGTACATATCAATAACGATGCAAACTGCTTTTCCCTCGGAGAAAGCAGATTCGGATATGGACGCGGATACAAGGATGTAGTGGGAATAACTCTCGGCACCGGTGTAGGAGCTGGAATCATCATCAACGGACATCTCTACGAAGGCCGTAATGCTGGAGCTGGAGAAATAGGATGCCTCAAGTATCTTGATAAGGACTATGAAAGCTATTGCAGTACACCTTTCTTCGTTGCCCACAACACTACGGGAGCAGAACTTTCAGCCAGGGCTAAGGCAGGTGATGCAGAGGCTCAGGCACTTTGGGACGAGTTCGGACACCATCTTGGAGAACTTGTTAAAGCAGCACTGTTTGCATATGACCCGGAGGTCATCATCTTCGGTGGCGGTATAGCAGCCGGCTACCCGCACTTCGAAGCATCTATGAGGAAAACTGTTGAGACTTTTCCTTACGAAACAGCAAGAGACGTAAAGATCCTCTTCTCTACTGACGGTGATATGGGTCTTTACGGCGCATCGGTACTCGACGAAAAATAGAACCACATATGAAAGTCATCAGATTCATTTCAATTGCCGCAGCTTTAGCGGCTTTCATCGGATGCAGCGCACCTGCTCCTCAGGACACAGATATACAGATCAGTGAAGACTGGAGCATTCTTCCGGCATCATATACAGAATTCGGCGGAGAAGAACTTACAACTGACGCTGAACTGAACACAGGATACGTAGCCGATGTCCCATGCACAGTCATGGGAGCACTGACTGCAAACGGTCTCTATGAGGATGCTCTCATCCACATGAACTATAAAGAGATCGACCGCAAACAGTTCGAGGAACCATGGTGGTATATCAAGGAATTTTCTCTTCCTGCACTTAAGAGTGAGCAGACTGCCGAGCTCGCATTTGACGGTATCAGCTACCGCGCAGACATCTGGTTGAATGGTGTCCAGATTGCTTCATGTGACGAACATTTCGGACCGTTCAGACAGTTCTCATACGACGTTACTGAACTCCTCCAAGAGGAGAACAGACTGGCAGTGAAGGTTTACAGATGGCAGCCGGGCGAATTCAATATCGGCTTCGTAGACTGGAACCCTCGCCCAGCAGACGAGAGCATGGGTATCTTCCGCCCTGTATGGATACGCTACAGCAATGCTGTCTTGATGAAGAACCCTGTGATCACATCAAAGGTGGATACTGTGGAACTTGACGAAGCATGGCTTGAAGTAGAGGCTACCCTCGTCAACAAGTCAGATAAGGAGGTGGAAGGATATCTTACAGGATCCTTCGACGGAAAGAAGTTCAGATATCCTGTCAGCCTGGCTGCAGGAGAGACCAAGACCGTAAAAGTCACATCTGAAGATACCAGAGCACTTCATATGAAGAATCCACGTCTGTGGTGGTGCCATAACCTCGGTACTCCGGAAATGTACACAATGGACCTTGCATTCGTTACTAACGATAAGATATCTGATTCACAGTCAATACCTTTCGGTGTAAGACAGATTGATTCATACCTTACAGACGAGAACTATAGAGGCTTCATCCTCAACGGTAAGAAAGTGCTGATCAAGGGAGCCGGCTGGACAGATGATATCTTCCTCCGCAATCCTGACGAAAGGAACTTCACAGAAGTGTCATATGTCAAGCATATGAACCTCAATACCATCCGCTTCGAAAATGTATGGGGCACATCACAGAACATCTATGACATCTGCGACGAGCTCGGAGTATTCGCACTTGTTGGATGGAGCTGCCAGTGGGACTGGGAAGTATATACAGGTAAGCCTAACGACAGATATGGCTGCATCTCTACAGAGGATGACATGAACCTAATCGCCGAGTCATTCAAAGATCAGGTGCTTTGGCTCCGCAACCACCCTTCTGTCATCGGATGGTATGCGGCAAGTGACATGCTTCCTCGCCCTGAACTTGAGCAGAAATACCTTGATATCCTCGCTGAAACCGATACTACCAGACCTTATATGGTACATGCCGGATCGGCAAAAAGCCAGCTGAGCGGACCTGCAGGTATGAAGATGTGGGGACCGTATGAGTGGCAGGCTCCATATTACTGGTACAGCGAACAGGCTAAAGGTAACGCGGTAGGATTCAACACAGAGATCGGTATCGGAGCACAGCTGCCTGTAAAAGAAAACATCATGAAGATGATTCCTGAAGACCAGCTCTGGCCGGTTGGTGAAGCATATGATTACCACACAACGACTTCACGTGATGCGCTTCACGATCTCAGCGAACTCAAGACAGTAATAGATAAGCGAATGGGTGGTGCTGATGATCTTGATGAATTCATCCGCAAGGCTCATTTCATCGACTATGAAGGCACAAGGGCGATGATCGAGGCACACCGCGTCAATGTTCCACGCTCCACAGGAGTCATCCAGTGGATGCTCAATTCCGCATGGCCTTCTCTTTACTGGCAGTTATACGACTGGTATCTTGTACCTACGTCATCATTCTGGTCTGTAAGAAAAGGCTGTTCCCCTCAGCAACTAATCTATAACTACGGAGATAATAATATCTACGCTGTAAATGATGAGAAACAGGATATGGAACTTAAGGCTCACATGATTATATACGGGCTTGACGGCAATCTCCTGTATGACTGTTCTTCGGATGTTGAAATGCCTATGGGAAGTTCTACAAGACTCTTTGAAGTTCCTCATGTGGAAAATGACATTAACTTCATATTCCTCACTCTTGAAGACAGCAAAGGTAATGTGGTATCAGGAAATGAATATGTCATTGCAGAGGTCATGGACAAGCATGATTGGAAGAAATACAGATGGTGGAGGACCCAGGTGGAAAGCTATGGTGATTTCTCTGCACTTGACAATCTTGCAGAAGCTGAAGTATCTGTTAGCGTAAGTGGAAATCAGGTTACTTTGGAAAATAAGTCTGATGTTGTAGCATTCTTCATAAGAATGGACCTCAAGGATAGCGAAGGTGAAGTTCTTCCGGGATATTGGACAGATAACCTTGTTACCCTCCAGCCAAACCAGACCAGAACATTCGGATTCAATTCAGATAACTGTGCTACCCTGACTGTATCCGGTTGGAATACAGCTTCTCAGAGCGTCATACTTTAATATTTTTTGTAATTTTGCGAAGATAATATTGCAGAAGAATATGGCAGAAGAAAGATTTTCAGACCTCGGAAGAGTCGAGGCGATCGCAAAGCTATACGAAGGGACCCCTTTCAAACCTTATAAGACATGCTTCTTCGAAACCTCAGGCAAGAGCTGTATAAGCACCCAGTCGAGGGTCTTCATAGAAGGTATGGATTTCGACTTGGTATACTTCCCTCTCAGACATCTGGGCTATAAATGCGTGACAGCAGTCACAGGAGAACTTTATGCTGAGTTCTCGCATCCCAGAACAATGGACGTGCGTATCGGAATATCAGCAAAACTGGATTTCGCACAGATACAGGAAGTATGGTCAGGCATAGTGACTGCAGCAAAGGAACATGGATACAAAGACGTATCACTGGATCTTGTACCATCACCTAATGGATTGACAATCAGCATTTCAGCATCTGGTGAAACCTCACTCCTGATGGCAAAACGCCGTCCGGCAGGCAAAAGCATGGACCTTATCTGCGTTTCTGGAAGTCTTGGAGCAGCTTACATGGGATTCCAGGTACTTGAAAGAGAAAAGAAAAGATTTGAAGAAGGTAAGGCACAGCCTGACCTTGAGACATACAAGAACCTTGTAGGAGCATACCTTAAGCCTCAGATAAATTCTGCCGTGATAGGACAGATGGAAGAGGCTGAGATCATGCCATCTTACGGATATCTTGTGACAAGGGGGCTTGCAGATGCAGTGAAGCGCCTTGTTCGTGACAGCGGTCTTGGAGCCAAGGTATATGTAGATAAGCTTCCATTTGCAGGCAAGACCTTCGATCTTGGCAAGGAAATGGACATTGACCCTATTTCAGCAGCACTGAACGGTGGAGAAGATTACAGACTTCTTTTCACAATCCCTATCGGAAAGCATGATAAATTCCGCCACGATTTCCAGACATTCGATATCATAGGCCATCTGGCTAAACCGGAGGTCGGAGCAGTGGTAGTGACTCCGGACGGAGTGGAACTTCCTATGAAGGCACAAGGATGGAATAATGACTAATTAACAACCATATGAAACTCAAGACATTAATAACTCTTGTATTTGCAGCTGTCCTGGCAATGGCCTGCAAAAAGAACAATCCGATTACTCAGCCTGAAGCTGAAAGATTGCCTATCAAGTTAAGCGCATCACTCTACCAGTTCACTAAAGCAACTGATACATCTTTTGAAAATGGTGATGAAATCGCTGTTAACATCTTCAATCCTGAGTGTTATCTGTATAAGGCAAAGTACACTTACAACAATGGCTCACTCACCTCTGAAGTAGCTCACCAGTGGTATGAGGATACTGAAATAGAAGCTACAATCACAGCTTTCTATCCTTGCACAGACACTATGGAAGGATATGTTGAAAATCAGTCCTTCATGATCGAATCTGACCAGTCTAGCAAGACAGGATACTGCATGTCTGACCTTATGCTTGCGACTGTAAAGTCAAAGCCTACCAAAGAAGCTGTGAAACTTCCTTTCAAGCATGCCTTGTCAAAGATTGTGATAACTATCGATAACCAGCTCAACGAGGCAATTGAAAACGTATGGTTTACAGACGTTCTCGGTAATGTTTCATACAAGACAGCTGATCCTCTTGCAACTCTTCAGGCGACCGGCTCTAAAGGCACAGTAAAGGCTTATAAGAGCGGAGAAAACACATGGCAGCTCATCGTAGCTCCTCAGACAGCTTCTCCAAAGCTCGCACTCACAACAGTTTCCGGAAAGCAGTATACTTTTGTTCTCTCAGAAGAAGTGACTCTATCTTCTGGAAAGGTGAGCACAGCGACAGTCACTGTTTCTGCTGAAACAATCTACACTTCATTCACACCTGAGATTTCTGACTGGGTGGCTGACAATGAACTCAATTTCAGCCAGGAGGAAACAGACTCTCCTATAAATCCAGATCCTATTGATCCTGAGAATCCTGAAACAACAGGAACTATCATCTATCTTCAGACTAATCCTAATGGAAATTGGGCTCAGTCAAATCCACGCTTTGCAGTTTATTCATGGAATGAAAGCGGTGCTTTTGCATGGACAGATATGCATGACCTTAATGGAGATCTGATTTATAAGG
>JAEIGA010005489.1_pt1 | contig 19370 bp, 18 predicted proteins | sample 9270691 | NCBI WGS metagenome assembly JAEIGA01 (sample SAMN17057246, study PRJNA624740) | gut metagenome | biome: biome; isolation source: fecal sample | host: Bos grunniens | place: China: Xizang | collected 2019 | reverse complement strand
TTTTATACTTAAAAATTAAGGTATCGTGATGAGCGGAAAAAGATTTTAGGAAATTATTGGCGTTAAGCAAAAGCAACTGTTTGAACGAAGTGAGTTTTGCTTTTGTAGTCAATAATGAGTAAAATCCCGTGAAGAGCGCCGAGCTTAATTTTTAATGTATAAAATCAAAATTATAAATTAGATTATGGAGTACTATACAAATAAAAACAAACTAATTTTAACCGAGTATGGCAGAAACATCCAACAAATGGTGGAATATGCCATGACCATCGAAGACAGAGAAGAACGTACCAGGTGTGCTCATACCATAATCAACATTATGGGCAACCTTTTCCCACACCTAAGAGACGTAAACGACTTCAAACACAAACTATGGGACCACTTGGCTATTATGTCAAACTATCAGTTAGACATAGACTATCCATACGAACTAGTTAAACCAGAAAAACTAGAAAGCAAGCCAGAAAAAATTCCATATCCAACTGGTCACATTTCTCACAGACACTACGGCACTATCCTACCTCGTTTTATTGAGGCAGTGAATACCCTAGACGAAGAAAACGAGATAAAACTTATTCCAATTCTAGCCAACCACATGAAAAAAAGTTTCATTGTGTGGAATAAGGAAGCTTCTGTTGAAGATACAAAAATATTTGCTGACCTATACGAACTATCAAACGGCAGATTGAGTTTGAGCACCGACAATCTAAGACTCAAAGAAGGCAAAGATTTGATCGGACCAGCAAACATCAACATGAAGAAAAACAACAACAACAATAATAACAAAAACAAAGCTAAAGCTAAAAAATAATCTATGGCATCATTTAAAATCGAAGGCGGACACAAACTTTGTGGAGAAATCACTCCACAAGGAGCAAAAAACGAAGCACTACAAGTGATTTGTGCATGTTTGTTGACCAAAGAGGAAGTGATAATGGACAACGTTCCTCATATAGCAGACATTATCCAGCTGATAGATTTGATGCAAAAAATGGGCGTTGAAGTAAAACAAATAAACAAAAACAAATATAGCTTCAAGGCAGAAAACATAGATTTAAACTACATAGGCAGTGCAGATTACAACAAACGCTGCACATCGCTAAGAGGCTCAGTAATGTTGCTTGGTCCTATTTTGGCACGATTCAAAAGTGCTATCCTACCTCAGCCAGGAGGAGACAAAATAGGCAGACGCCACCTAGACACACACTTTCTTGGTTTCACCAAACTAGGAGCAAATTTTCAATACGAAGCAGAAAATTCCCTATACAGAATTACAGCCCAAGAGCTTAAAGGCACATATATGCTTCTAGACGAAGCTTCTGTAACTGGCACAGCCAATATCATTATGGCAGCCGTAATGGCAGAAGGTAAAACCACCATTTACAATGCAGCCTGCGAACCATACCTACAACAACTTTGCAAAATGCTTGTGAGTATGGGTGCAAAAATAGAAGGTATTGGTTCAAACCTACTTTATATTACAGGTGTAAAAGAACTTAAAGGTTGCACTCACACTGTGCTTCCAGATATGATTGAAGTGGGTAGTTTCATTGGCATTGCTGCAATGACAGGTTCAGAGCTTAGAATCAAAAATGTTTCTGTAGAAAATCTTGGCATTATTCCAGATAGTTTCAGAAAACTTGGCATAAAACTAATTATAGAAAACTACGATATTATAGTTCCAGCACAAGATTTATTCAAAGTAGAATCATATATAGATGGTTCTATCCTAAGTATTTCTGATGCACCATGGCCAGGACTTACTCCAGACCTTTTGAGCATTATCCTAGTACTTGCCACAAAAGCAAAAGGAAGTGTACTTATTCACCAAAAAATGTTTGAAAGCCGCCTATTCTTTGTTGATAAACTTATAGACATGGGCGCACAAATAATACTTTGCGACCCACACAGAGCTACTATTATAGGTATGGGAGAAAACTTCCACCTACGCCCAGCTGTAATGACATCACCTGATATTCGTGCAGGTATAGCACTACTTATGGCAGCACTAAGTGCAAGCGGCACAAGTGTAATTCACAATATTGAACAAATAGACCGTGGCTACGAAGCCATCGACATTAGATTAAATGCACTTGGTGCAAAAATTACAAGAGAATGAAAAAATACATAGTTTTTATATTAGCATCACTTATACTTTCTAGTTGCGTAAACGATATTCCTAGAGCATATTCAGTTGAAGAAGAGCTAGGTGAATACGCCCAAAGATTCTTTAATTATGCAAAAAAATATGGATACAACTTCGATGAAGAAGGGCTGATTATGGAATTTTCAGATTTAGAAGGTAATAAAGGAGGAGTTTGTTATATCAACAGACGACCACTTCAAATAGAAATTGACAGTACATATTGGCAAGAACTTTCTGCAAGTTACCTAGCAGATCAAGCAAAGGAAAACCTAGTTTTTCATGAAATGGGCCATGGTTTTCTTCAACGCAAACACATAAATGATGTACTAGCAAACGAAGACTGGAAGAGTATGATGTGCGGAGACGAACTTCCAAATGGCAGAGCTAGTAATATAAACTATCGTGGCATGAGAAAAGAATATTACATCAAAGAACTTTTCACACAAACTACAGAAGTGCCATCATGGAGTACTTTTGTCCCTGATTTTTCTGGGATGTTCCAACACCTAGCATTCAAACTAGACATTAATAATCCAACTTTACCAATTCAGAAGCTAGACAATTTCTATGGAAGAGTAGAGAATAATGAATATATAGCCACTTCATACACCAATAATATCTCTATCTCTACACAAAACCCTATAAATACACTAGAAGATTTTTGTATAGAAGCAGAAATAAAAATAATTGCTAATAATGAAGCAGAAATTTCAAATTCAGGAATCTTTTTTGGAGAACCAGATAAGGAATTAGAAAATTATAATATGCATTATATTTCTATAGAATCTAATCAACATGTTCTTATTGGAGAAAGTAGATCTTTACTACCATTTATAGATTTATTTAGAAGTGAATATATTCCTAACGAATACAATAAAATCAAAATATACAAACAAGGTCAATTTATTTATTACTTCATAAATAACACCTTTATATATCATAATGATATAAATGATTTAGTCCAAGGAGGTAATAATGTTGGTTTCCTTATCTACAAAGGAAATACAATACATGTCAAAGACTTCAGAGTATATCTAGACAAACTTCCTCAAAGAGAATATAAAGAAATGGTTCCACAATTATACGAAATCGAGGAACCATCTATCAAGAATAGAGAATATTAATTATCTAAGACCTTTAAGCACAAATTTGGCAATATGATCTTTTCTACTTTTCATCTTGCCAGATATGTGTCGTCTGTTGTATGCAGACTCAAGACCTTTCACAGCGTAGAATATCATTAAAGTAGCAGTATCTACACTTTCTATAGAGAAAGAGCCTTTTTCTACACCTGCTGTAAGAATTTCGCGAAGCATTTCAATCTCCTTCAAGTCTGTATTCTTACGAGCTATTTCCATAGCCTTAATATCACTAAAGAAATCTGCGCGTAATGTACCATTGTTTCTCACTATATCATATATAGTATCTAGATGGATATAGATGAACTCAATAATTTTTTGGTCTGGAGTAAGTGGAGACTTAACTATCGAATCCAATTTGGAAATAAGAGTATCCAACTCTTGTTCCACAACGGCATTATAAACTTCTTCTTTAGATTTAAAGTATGTATATAAAGTCCTTCTGCCTTTATTAGACTCCTCTGCAATATCATTCATAGTAGCATGTTGCACACCTAGGCGGGCAAATACTCTTCTGGCAGAATCTATTAACAGTTGTTTGGTCTTTTGCATACTTATAAAGTAAATAAAAATTGCACAAATAGGATATTTTGTGCAAAAATATAATATAATTTATTTAAAATCAAATTTTTAGGCAAAAAAATCATTTTATATATTATTTTTGCAGTATGAAAAACAAAATTCTCACATATATCAACAAAGAAAACCTCCTTACAAGAGGTAAAAAAGTTATTGTTACATGTAGCGGTGGAGCAGACTCAATCTTCCTATTACATATCCTAAATAAACTAGGATACGACTGCATAGTGGCACATTGCAACTTTCACCTTAGAGGCGAGGAATCAAATAGAGACGAAAACTTTGTTAGAGAATATTGTAAAAAAGAAAATCTTACACTTCTAGTAGAACATTTTGACACCACAAAATATGCTACAGAGAAAAAACTCTCTATAGAAATGGCAGCACGTGAGCTCAGATACAACTGGTTTGAACATATTCGCAAAGAATATAATGCACAAGCCATTGCTGTGGCACATCATAGCGACGACTCTATAGAAACCATTCTACTCAATTTACTTCGTGGCACAGGACTGAAAGGTATTTGTGGTATTAGACCTAAAAATGGTTACATTGTGCGTCCACTTCTGTGCGTAAACAGGAAGGAAATAGAAGAATATCTACAAAACAATGATACTCAATACATTACAGACTCTACAAATCTAGAGAACGAATATACTAGAAACAAGATTAGGAATATTGTAATGCCTATTCTTAGAGAGATTAATCCTCAGATAGACTCTGTGATGCTAAGCAATGCTGAAAACTTCTCTGCAGCAGAAAGCATTTATAGAAATGTGATTGAAAAAGAAAAATCATCTGCTATTTCTATAACAGATGATTCATATATTGTTGATTTAAAGGCAATTGAAGAATTTGTCGAACCTTTTACATTGCTTTATGAGTGCTTGAAAGATTTTTCCTTCCACCCTGCTACCATCAAAACTATGCTCACCGCAGAGGGAAATACCACTTTCAAAACTGGCAAGCACGTAGCTCGCAAAGAGAAAGGCAAAATTATTGTAACAGTTAACAGTTAGGAATTTTGCGAGTAAGTGAGAGCAATGCTAAGCTTGCTTAAGCATTGCCGAGCGAGAGCAAAATCACGAGCGTAGCGAGTAATTAGGAGTTACAAAATTTATTTGTTTTGGGAGTAATTCTACCTCTATTTCATGAGTAAACCCTTGCAGAATACCATCTACTTCTGAAATGATTGGTTTTTCTGATTTTACTTTTATCCTTTTTGCCTTGTAAAGGTGTACAGATTTGTGTTCCAACAATCTTCCTTTAAAAAGTAGTGGTATAGCCTTTAAAATCTTAATCAAATTTAAACTCTCTACCACCATAATATCAAGCAATCCATCTGTTGGCACTGCCTCTGGAGTTTGTTTTATACCACCACCAGTGTAACAACCATTGCCCATAGAAGCAGTATAACTCAATCCTTTAAAAGTTTCTCCATTATCAAACTCATACTCCATTACTTGAGAGCGATGTTTAAATAAAGTAAGAAATAAGGCCAAAGTATAAGTCCACGAAGCACCTTTAAATGTATGTTGAAGGTTATTTGTTAGTTCCAATACCTTTGCATCAAAACCAAGACCATAGGCATTTATAAAATATCTAGTTATAGATTTTTCAGCTACAGCGTACTCAATTTTGCCAACATCCACAGTTGTTGGTTTTCCATTGGCAAGCACATTTATAGACTTATCAATATCTCTATCTAATTTCCAATACCTTCCCCAGTCATTTCCTGTGCCAAATGGGATAAGACCAACAACAAAATTAGAAAGATCTTCTTTAGACTTCATCAGCCCATCGATAACCTCACTAAAGGTGCCATCACCACCCATTACAGCCAGTTTGGTATAACCTTTTTGCAAAATTTGGGCAGCAAGTTCTCTGGCATGTCCCACTCTTTCTGTAAAGAAATAATCCACAGAAATCCCTACTCTAGATAATTTCTCGTCCATTTTCCTCCAGAAATTTTTCGTAGAACGAGTTCCAGCGTGTTTATTTGCTATTAACGCCCAATTTTTCATATTCTAGATATTCTATTTAAAAGATATGCATCTGCCAATACTATAGCAGCCATAGATTCCACAATAGGTACTGCACGAGGAAGCACACAAGCATCATGACGACCACGCACCTTTAATACTGTTGGATTTCCATCTTTATCAACTGTTTCTTGTTCCTGAAGAAGAGTTGCCACTGGTTTGAATGCTACTCTAAAGTATATATCTTGTCCATTTGAGATACCACCTTGAATACCACCAGAATAATTGGTACGAGTAGAGATTTTTCCATTTTCAGAGGTAAAAATATCATTCACCTGAGAGCCAAATTTCTTAGCTATTTCAAATCCCATTCCGTATTCAAAACCTTTTGCAGCATTTATAGACAACATAGCAGAAGCCAAATTGGCTTGAAGTTTTCCAAATACTGGTTCACCCCAACCCACTGGCACACCGCTTATGTTACATGTGATAACACCACCTACGGTATCACCTTTTTCTTTTGCTTTAAGGATAACGTCTTCAATATTTTCAGTGACGCCACCTATTTCTGTCATTTCTGCCTTAATATTTATACTAAAGCCTGCTTGTTTCAGTAAAAGCTGAGCAACTGCGCCTGCTACCACTCTACACGCAGTTTCTCTGGCAGAACTTCTTCCTCCACCTCTATAATCTCTGAAACCATACTTTTGGGTATAGGTATAGTCTGCATGAGAAGGTCTAAATACATCCTTAATATTTTCGTAATCTGAGGAATGCTGATTTTTATTGTAAATCACAAAGCCTATAGGCGTACCTGTAGTTTTCCCCTCAAATATACCTGAAAGAAACTCTACTTTATCTGCCTCATTTCTAGAAGTAGTAAGGGCAGACTGACCAGGACGACGTCTATCCAATTCACTTTGAACAAAGTCCTCATCTATCAAAACTCCTGCTGGGCAACCATCGATAACACCACCTAAAGCTACACCATGAGATTCCCCAAAACAGGTCAGACGGAATATATTACCGAACGTATTCATAACCTTATTTTATTACTCACATGAACAGTCACAGCCACAAGAAGAACAGTTGCCTTCTGAAGAGCAACCACCTCCGCAGCCAGAGCAAGAAGGAGCCATTGCATTAGCAACTTCTTCGTCAGACGCTTCACGTTTAATTAAAATTTTACCAACAAAGTGAAGATTTTCACCTGCAAGAGGGTGATTTAAATCTACTTTTACTGTTTTTTCGTCAGATTCAACCACAGAACCATTGAAACGATTACCTTCGCTATCAAGAAGTGGAAGAATATTACCTTCTGTAAATAATTCTTCGTCAATTTTACCATCCACCATGAAAATCTCTTTTTCAAGTGTCACAACAGCTTCGTCATCATATTCGCCGTATGCTTCTTCTGCTGGAATAGTAAAGTCAAAAGTTCCGTTAAGTTCTGTTGCTAACATTTCGTTTTCGAAACGCTCCAATGCCATACCTACACCACTGTAAAATGTAAAAGGTTGGTTTTCTGTTGCACGTTCCATTAACTCTTCTGGTTCACCACAAAATAAATCATAGCTCACCGCAATATACATCTTTTTCATAACTATATAAATAAAATTAATACCAATTAATCAGATTACTTGTATCACTTTGTTTTTCGTATTTTAAGTCTTTAAGCATAGATGCTTTCACACCTATCATAAAGTCGTATGTCTTATATTTACCTATTGGAACAAAACTAATAGACATTTGCCAACAGTGTAAATCCTTGCTCAAAGAACAACTCATATAGTTCCATGAATTGTTTGTTATATCATAATATGTAGAAAAACTTGCAGCCCAAGTAGGGGTAAAACGAATATTACCAGAGAAACTCAAGTTGTGAGTAAGTTCTCTGTCATATTCCATTTTTTCTAGATTGAAATCTCCATACCCATACCTAACACTATAGTTAACAGACAAACTCCACGGCATTTTAAATTCTTGATAACCCAATTCTTTATCTGTTTTTTCCTTTACCCTACCAATAGAATTATCTTCCAGTGGATTTAATTGATCTAGAGTACTTTCTAACTCAGAAATATTATTTTCTTGTGATTTAGGAGTTGCTGTTTTTTTCCTTTTGAATGTTGCATTTGAAAAAGTATAACCAAAAGAAGTACCAGTACTCATAAGTCTGAACAGTACTTTATTCTTTTCAAACTGTGACACATTTACCTTGACAGGATTTCCAAAACTATTTAACTGATAAGTATATGGGTCAAAAATCATATCCAAATTTAGACTAAATTTATCTAGGAATTTAAGCCTTAAATTTGCATTCACATTTGACCAATTTAAAGAGTCGGCAACAAAATTATACGATGTTCCAAAACTAAAGTTGTCTATAATACTAACTTTCTTTCCTGTATCGGTGGTATCATTTGCTCCCCAATATTTCATTTCTAAGTTATTGGATACAGAGAACGAGACTGCTGCTGCCCTTCCTCTACCAGGAGAACCACCATACACACCAGATGTATATCTGTCGTAATAAATAGTTTGCATTTCGCCATTATTATCTGGTCTTTCATAACTACCCCAATAACCCCATCTTTCGTGACCATAATCTGGATTGTAAGAGAAACTTACAGAAGGTACTAACTTGTGCCTAAATACTGGCAATTTCTTTCCGCTTCTACTCTTGAGAGTGTAAAAACCAAACAATTGAGTCTGGAAGCCAACAGAAACACTACCCTGATAAATATTATAGAAACCATAAGTTGTATCTCTTGCCACAGCTCCGTCTATTCCGCCTTCCCATCTTTGATCTATTCTTTGGAAATACCATTTCAAGTTATTGTTGAGCGAAACATTCATATTCAGATACTTAAAGAAAGTAAATGAAGCTGAAATTGGTAAAGCATGTTTCATACCCACCTTCCAATCGCGTAAATACTGCATATCTTTAAATTCACTTTCTTTTGCAGTAGTACTATTTGTAAGGTTCATATTGTATGAAATTGATATTTTTTCATACCATTTGGCTTTGCCCACAGGTTTCTTTCTCTTAAATGGGAATTGCCTACTCATACTCAAGCTTAAAGAAGGCAATTGCAAGTTTATAGTAGAGTCTGATGTTCTTTGATTCACATACATACTTGCAGATAATGTAAACGGACTATCTGGAAATCTCTGAGTCAAAGTAACTGTAGAACTCTTGGTGTTTTGAGATAGTATCGACGGATTGTAATAACTATCCACGTCGTTTTGCGAATAACTTGATGTAGAGAAGTTTACACTAGCAGAGAATGTGGTATATGGACTACTCTTTGAGTCTTGAGTATGTGACCATAAAAATCTAAAGTCATTTGACTTTTTGTATGATGGAGTATATTTTTCTCCAGACACATTGCTTATGTAACTAAAGTTTAGTTTACCACTAAATTTGTATCTCCATTTATAACTAGATGACATACTTATACCCCAAGAACCCTTAGAATAAATATCTGAAGTAATAGCTAAGTCTATATAATCACTTATTGCAAAATAGTAACCTAAACCTCTAGCATAAAATCCTCTACTCAACTCATCACCCAATGTAGGGAATAAAATACCAGACGAATATGTTTGGCTCACTGGAAAATAACCAAAAGGCAATGCAAACGGAGTGGGTACATCCTCAATTACCATATAAGCAGGTCCAGAAACAATATATTTTCCTTGTTTCATTTTTGCCTTGGTTAAAGCAAAATAAAAGTGAGGATGCTCATGATTATCACAAGTGGTATATTTACCATTTTGTAAACAATAAACATCATCCCCTACTTTTTTTGTCTTCTCACTTTGTACATAGCCCTCTCCTTGCTCTGTTACAGTACCATACACAAAACCTTTTTTAGTTTTGATATTATACTTCATAGAGGTAGATTCAATTACTTCTGTACCTTCTTTGAATACTGGTGTACCCGTATATTTACCAGTAGAATCCATTACACCTGAGGCATAAACTATATTACTATCCAAACTCAATCGGATAAAATCTGCCTTCAGTTCCATACTTTGGTAATTTACCACCGCATCTCCATACAATATAGCCACGTCATTACCTATCATTATTATGGAATCTTGTGCACTATATGTAATATCTCCTTCTAATGCATTTGAAGATTTTTTAGTTTTTTTCATTACTACAGGCTTGCTCTTTGGAACAGAATCAAGACTACTTGTGGATATACTATCAGAAGAAATACTATTTGTGGAAGTGCTATCGGTCATCAAACTATCAACCAATATATTTTCCTTATCAGTAGAAGTGGAGTTAATTAATGTTTCAGATATCAACAAAGTATCTGTTTCCAATGGCATAGAAACAATATCTTGAGCTAATATCTTAGTTGGCAGAAGTAAAACTAAGAACAATAAAACTATATGTAAATATTTCCTTATCAGAGTTATAAATATAATTGATGCATATATTAAGGTGCAAATTTACTATTTTTACGTGAGTTATAAAAACGATAATAATGATTTTTATATATTTTTAGGTACTTATTTTTATTCTTTTGGCAAAAAATAACTACTTTTGTAACGTGTAATAATGTATTATTATGAAAAAAATATATTCTATTTTATTCTTTTTAGGATTCCTATTCCCTATTTATGCATTCACAGTAGTATTAGACGCAGGACACGGCGGTCATGACGCTGGTGCTGTGGGAAGTTTCTCTAAAGAAAAAAATATAAATCTTCGATACACTCTGCTTGTTGGTGATATGATTAAGAAAAATATCCCTGACGCCAAAGTTATTTACACCCGAGACAAAGACGTTTTTGTAGATTTAAATGAGCGTGCGCGCATCGCTAACAGAAAAAAAGCAGACCTTTTCGTCTCTATTCATACCAATTCTTCTAAAAACTCATCTGCCAACGGCATGGAAACATTTACTCTAGGGGTATCTAGAAGTAAAGAAAATATGGAAGTTGCTATGCTAGAAAACTCTGTTATTATGCTGGAAGATGATTACGAAACAAAATATGAAGGTTTCGACCCAAATTCTGTAGATTCTTACATTATGTTTGAATTTATGAAAGACCAATATACAGATAGAAGCATCACTTGTGCAGACTTCATCCAAAAGAAGATGATTCAAACAAGCAAACGCAACGACAGAGGGGTACGCCAAGCAGGATTTCTTGTATTAAGAGCTACTACAATGCCATCTGTACTTGTAGAACTTGGTTTTATATCAAACAAAGACGAAGAAAAATATCTAAACAACAACGACAATCAAGTAAAACTTGCCACTGCTATTTTCAACGGTATCAAAGAATACAAACACGAACTTGACAAGAAAAGCGGAAACTCAAATAGTGAGGAGTTAGAAGTTAGGAGTGAGGAGTTGAAAAAGGAAGAAGTAAAAGAGGACGCAAAAGTTGAGATAAAAAAAGAAGAAATCGAAAATAAAGAAGTTGAGAAGAAGGACATTGAAGTTAAGGAAGAAATAACTCCTAACTCCTCACTCCTAACTCCTAACTCAGACTACGAGTTCTACATTCAATACCTGGTTTCTAAAAACAATTATAAGGCAGATAATGCTGTATTTAAAGGACACGCTCCAACAAAAATATTAAACGAAAACAATCTTTATAAATACCTAATTGGTCCATTTGATGTTAATACAGTTTTTGACAAACGTAATGAAATAACCAAACACTTCCCAGACGCATTTATAGTAGCGTACGAAGAAGGTAAAAAAGTATCAACACCAGAAGCTATTCAAAAAGCAAAAGAAAATCTTAAATAATATGGAAAAGAAAAAATTTATTAGTCGTGAAGTAAAAATAGGCATTGTAGTAATTGTAGCTATAGCAATGCTTTATTTCGGTTTAAATTACCTTAAAGGAGTAAATATTTTTAAACCAGACACTTATTTTTATGCAAAATATGACAGAGTTGATGGTATTGTGAAAACTACTCACGTTTATGTAAACGGTTTCCAAGTAGGTCACGTTAGCGACATTATCTTTGACTACACAAAAGAAGCACCTATTGTACTAGAAATTACTGTTGACAAAAAACTAGTTATACCAGTAGGAACTGTAGCAGAAGTATATGATACTGGTTTAATGGGCGACAAGGCTATCCAATTAAAATTAGGCAAAAGCAGTGATGTTCACACCACAGGAGACACACTACTTTCTGGCGCACAAAATGGCTTAATTGCAGGTATTGTAGAACAAATCGTTCCTCCTATCAAAGACCTTATACCTACTATAGATTCTACTATAAGCGTACTACAAAATACACTTAGCAGTCCAGAGTTTAAAAGTATAATAGTAAATGCTAGCACTGCTATGTCAAACCTAAAGAAAACATCAGAAAGCCTAAACAAAGACGTTCCTGCAATCATGTCTAATGTAAACAAAGTATGCAACGATTTGTCTAATGTAACATTAGCATTTAAAAAGGTAGATTGGGAGAAAACACTAGGTTCTATAGAATCTACAATGGTTAATCTAAAAACCACAACAGACAAATTTAACAGCACTGACAATAGCCTAGGAGCATTGTTAAATGACAAAGCTTTATATGTTGGATTAGATTCTACAGTTAATAGCGCAAACGCTCTACTTATGGACTTAAAAGCTAATCCAAAAAGATATGTTCACTTCTCTGTTTTTGGTTCTAAAGAGAAAAAAGAAGAAAAGAAAGTAGAAGATAAAAAATAAAACAATTTTCACATTTTTTAACACATTAAGGTAAGTGCTTGATTATTAGTACTTACCTTATTTTTATCAATAATTCTAATAAAATATTTGCTTTTATGTAATGTTTTGAATATCAATAAGTTTAAGGCATTCGCACACGTTTGCATTTTGTAATAATCTGATTTTCAGTGTATTATCTTAATGTTTTAATTCTCAAATAGTTATACTTTTTTCTAAATTTCCAAAAAAAATAATGTTTTTTTTTTCAGAAAAAAAGATACATTTTTGCATCCGACTTAAGACAAATACAGAAAAATACACACAACGCGAGATGAACAATTATTTAACAAATAAATGGCAGGAATGTCTCAACATTATAAACGACAATGTGGACATTAATGAATTCGAAACTTGGTTCAAACCAATTGAACCTATTAGTTTCGAAAATAATAAATTTTATATCAAGGTACCTAGCCAATTCTACTATGAATATATAGATTCTCAATACTCAGATCTTATATGTTCTACCATCAAACGTGTATTCTCTACTCCTGCTCAACTTTATTATCGCGTTGTAGTCGATCAGGAGAACGAAGCAAAAGGAACTGCACAATTAGCAGGTTCTGAAACCAACAAAACTACACGTAAAAAGAATTCTACTGAATTTGATTCACAATTAAATCCAGAACTTACATACAACAACTTTATCGAAGGCGATTGCAACCGTCTATCTCGCACAGTTGGTATCAATATAGCAAGTCAACCAGGCAAAACTATTTTCAACCCATTATTTATTTATGGTAAATCTGGTGTAGGTAAAACCCACCTTGTAAATGCTATTGGTTTAAAAACTAAAGAACTTCACCCACAAAAGAAAGTTCTTTATGTATCTGCAAACCTATTCCAACAACAATATACAGAAGCAAACAAGAATGGTCAAGTAAATGACTTCCTTAACTTCTACCAAACAGTTGATGTACTTATTATAGACGACATCCAAGAGTTTGGCGAAGGTAAAAAAGTAAGCACACAAAACCAATTCTTCCACATATTCAACCACCTTCACCAATCTGGCAAACAACTTATCCTTACTTGCGATAAGAAACCAGCAGACCTAGAAGGTATGGAAGACAGACTTCTAAGCCGTTTCAAATGGGGACTTTCTGCAGAAATAGAATCTCCTAGCTTAGAAACCCGCAAAGCTATCTTAAAAATGAAATCTGAAAAAGATGGCCTAGAGCTTCCAGAAGATGTAATTAATTATATTGCAGAGACTGTTACAGACAATATTCGTAACCTAGAAGGTAGCATTGTTTCACTTATTGCTTATTCTACTGTATATCAACAACCTATTGACATTAATCTAGCACGCAAAGTTGTTAGCAATATTGTTCACGTAGAAGAAAAAGAACAAACAGTGAAATCTATCAGAGATTTAGTATGTAATACACTTAATATCTCTGCTGAAAACTTAATTTCAAATTCTAGAAAACGCGAAATTGTACAAGCTCGTCAAATAGCTATGTACTTTGCAAAGAAATACACAAAAGACTCATTGACCAATATCGGCAACGTAATAGGCAAAAGAAACCATGCCACAGTATTACATGCTTGTAAAACTGTACAAGACTTAATAGAAACCGACAAGTCATTCCGTCGCACAATAGAAGAAATTGAAAATCAATTAAATAGTTAAATCTATGATTTATAAATTTATTTTGGTTTCTGATGAAGAAGCCGATTTCATGAGAGAAATTTCAATTAGTTCAGAAGCAAACTTCTTTGAACTACATGAAGCTATTTTAGACTCTGTAAATTACGAAGGTGGTGCTATCACATCATTCTTCACCTGCAGTGATGATTGGGAAAAAGAGCAAGAAATCACACTTATTGAGATGGATACAGACTCAGACGTGGACTCATACGTAATGAGCGAAACTACCATAAGCGACCTTGTTACAGACGAGCACCAAAAACTACTTTATGTATTCGATTTCCTTACAGATAGAGCTTTCTTTATAGAACTTAAAGAAATAGTCTTTGGACAAGATATAAATGAAGCTGAGTGTACCGCTTCTCTAGGCAATGCTCCTGAACAATATAAGCTAGAAGAAGTAGAAGATATTTTTGAACCAAAAGCAAAAGGTAAAAAAGTTGCAATCTCTGAATTTGATGACGAAAGCTTCTATGGAGACGAAGGCTTCAACGAAGATGAATTCGACGACGAAAGTTTTAGCGACTTAAGCTTCGACGACGACATTAACTCATATTAATGAAGAAATTAATAGTATTATTAGGACCTACAGGCGTGGGCAAAACAGCATTAAGCATAGAGCTTGCCCAACGCTATGGTTGTCCTATAATTTCTTCAGACTCCCGACAAATCTACAAAGGCATAGAAATAGGCACTGCTGCCCCAACTGCCGAAGAACAATCACTAGTAAAACATTATTTCGTAGGCATTAAAGAACTCACAGAAGATTATAGTGCCGGTCAATACGAAATAGATGCGCTAAACCTAATCAACGAACTTTTTAAAACTCACGACACACTCCTACTCACAGGCGGGTCTATGATGTATATAGATGCTGTTTGCAATGGCATCGACGACATTCCTACTGTTTCTGCAGAGGCTAGAGCCGAAGCACAAAAAATCTACGAAGAGCAAGGTTTGGAAGGTCTTAATGCCACTCTAAAAGAGTTAGACCCTGAATGGTATGCAAAAGTAGACCTTAAAAATCATCGTAGAGTGATGCACGCTGTAGAAGTTTGTTTATTTACAGGCAAACCATATTCTTCATTCCTTTCTGGCAAGAAGAAAGAAAGAGATTTTGAAATAGAAAAGATAGGCCTAGAACGCCCACGTGAGGAATTATACGATAGAATAAACAAAAGAGTGGATATAATGATAGCAGAAGGGCTAGAAGAAGAAGCAAGAAAAGTTTATCATTTAAAACATTTAAACTCTTTAAACACAGTAGGTTTCAAAGAAATGTTTGCCTACTTCGATGGAGAAATCAGCAGAGAAAGAGCTATTGAACTTATCAAACAAAACTCACGTCACTACGCCAAACGCCAAATGACATGGTTTAGACGCGACACCGAAATACATTGGCAACGCCTAGAATGAGAAAATTATTATTAGTTATATTAACCACTATTTCGCTTAATTGCTATGCACAAGGCTTTGTTAGTTTTTCTGGTACTATGGCAGAAAATTACCTAGACAATCTGCATGGTAATTTAGAACTTATGGGTGGTTATAACAATAGTAATTGCAGTTTCAATATTGGAGCAAGCCTCTATTTAAATACCACAAGCAACAGATTTGAAGCACTTCAGGCACAAGTGGCATATCTTATCGATATTCCAAAATTTCCTTTAGAAATACGAACTGGTTATTTATTCCTTCCTCATCTAAATACTTCTATTCAAGAGCACATTTGGCATCTACAAGCAAGTTATATGCATCCTCATGTAGAAGTTACATTAGGTTATTTAATTAGAACTTACTATTCTGAAAACACTTTATATTCTGAATTCAACGACTTCATCTATGGCATTAAAGCATACGTGTGGGAAAGAGGCAATCAATACAATATCGAGTTTGCTATTAGCAATTTCAACGATTTAAACATAGAAAGAAGCATAAATCCACATATCAGAACGAGAATAAGCTATGCCTATCCTAGAAATTTAAGATACTTTGTAGAAGGTCTTTATGGTGGAGCAGGCATTGGAAATATTTATTTCGAACACTATCAATGGAGAGTTAAACTTGGCTTAATATGGAATATTTAAAATACATATTATTCTCATTTATTGTGCTTGCTTTCTCTTCTTGCGAGTACGATTTAATACGATTTGGCTGGACAGACTACTCTGTAGATAAGAGGTTTGCGGACTCTAAAGCATATAATGAGACACACCCTGCTCCATGTTTAAATGTAGATTCTGACGATTATTCATTCACTGCTACTAGCGACTTTCACCTACACACAGACAGTGTGTTTTTACCTAAGTTTTTTGATTATATCAATAGTTCACAAAGCATATTTGTGGCCCTTAATGGGGACCTATACAACAGTAAAGAGGAGTTTGCCGACTTTGCGTATTCTGCTCTTACCAATGGCATTAAAATACCTGCCTATTATACTTGTGGCAACCACGACGAATATTTTGGTTGGCACTTATATTACGATAGATTTGGCTCTTCTACATATAGTTTCACTGTTACCACTCCAAATTACAAAGACCTCTATATTGCACTAGAAACTGGCAGTAGCACTCTTGGTACAGCTCAATATCAATGGTTACTAGAGGAATTGGCAAAAAGAGAAGAATATCGCTATTGCATTATTTTCACACATAGCAATCTTACATATCAAGGGCTTGCAAATGGTGTCTTTACCCAAGAAGAAACAGTAGTTTTATTTGATTTGTTTGCCAAAAACAATGTTAACATGGTTATTTCTGGGCATTCTCATATAGAAAATGATAAAACTATAGAGAATGTAAGATACATCACTACAGGTGCCATGAAAGACAGAAGTTTTGGCACTTGCAAAATTGGTAAATCTGAAATAGGTTTTGAATTTGAGACTTTAGAATAGGATTATTTTCTGCCAAAGTCTGCAGGAATCTCTCCCCACGCCTTGGTATCCCATTTATATATTTTTGTAGTATAAGAGTTTGTTGCAAGCCACTTTTCGGCTGCTTCAATGCGAGCAAATACCTCAGCATTGTTTGCAGTACGTTCTAATTTAGTCTTGCATTTTTTTGCCTTAATCCAAGAAATTGCAGTAATACTATCTGAATAAATCGGCCAATCTGAATTTTGTTTTTTAAGTAGTGCTAGACCATGTACTATGGCAAGAAACTCACCTATATTGTTTGTTGCTTCTTTATATACTCCTTGAATAAAAAGCTGCTCACCGTTGAAGACATTCACCCCACGATACTCCATATCACCAGGATTTCCGCTACAAGCAGCATCTACTGCAATGCTATTTTTTATAAAAGGAGGAGTTGGAGAGTTTTTTACGTCAGTTTTTTTGTCTTTATTAATGGCAGCATAATATGAGTGCATAAAAGCCTGCTCAGCCTCTTCACGAGTCTTAAAAGACTTGTATTGAGCGCCTTTGTAGTCTTCTATATGAGGTTTACATTCCTCCCAACTAGTAAAAATACCAGTTTCTCTACCTTGCCAAACGACGTAAAATTTCATTGAGTATAATTAAAGAAGGGCGGCATAAACACCGCCCTAATTATTGTTATTAAGAATTTTCTATTATTTCTTAGCCTTTAGAAGGTCACGAATTTCAGCAAGAAGAAGTTCTTCTTTTGTTGGTTCTGGTTCTGGAGCAGGAGCTGGTTCTGGAGCAGGTTCTGCAGCTTTAGCTTCTTCTTTACGGTTTAGTTTACCAATTAAACGAATAACTGTAAAGATAGAAAGAGCAATGATAAGGAAGTCGAAAGTAACTTGAAGGAAGTTGCCATATGTCATGTAAGTAGCAGCTTTTACTACTTCACCTGCTTCATTTAAAACTTCTTCACTCAACATTAGTTTAAGGTCTTTGAAGTCAATACCACCTACAGCTAAACCGATAAGAGGCATAATTACATCGTTTACCAAAGAAGTAACAATTTTACCAAATGCACCACCGATGATAACACCGACAGCCATATCTACTACGTTGCCTTTCATTGCAAAGGCTTTAAAATCTTGTAGGAACGAAACTGATTTTCCGCCCATTTCTTTTACGTTAAATGCCATAATTCTAATTTGTTAAATAAATTTAATGTGCAAAGATAATAAAAACGAGCGAAATAACAAGTTTACTTGTTAAATTTCAAGCGAGTGCCCACATCTTCGATGCGAAGCATCAGTGATAATAAAAACGAGCGAAAAAACAAACTTGTTTGATTTTTTCAAGCGAGTGCCTCAATCTTAGACGCGAAGCCAGAAAAAACATCGCTATCGCTTTTAAGCGAATACTAAATCAATAAGATTCCCCGCATAAACATAGAAACTTCTTGAATTTTTAAAAAGATATTTTGTAAAGATTAAAAAAGTTTGTATCTTTGCAACACGAGAACCCGCCAAGCCTCTTCACAAAGCTTAAATCGGCGGGTCGTTTTTTTTCTTACGTAAAATGATTCCATCATGTTCTATCTAAAACAATACAAATCACCTTCAGACCTAATCAATCTTCTAAAATATAGAGGACTAGTTATTTATAACGATTCTAAAGCAATAAACTATATTAAAAGAATTGGTTATTATCGCTTAAGTGCATACTTCTATCCTTTATTAAAAAATCCCAAATCATTACATTCCTTTAAGGAAAGTTCTACATTTGACAAAGCATTAATGATTTATAGATTTGATAGGCAGTTAAGAATATTGATATTTAATCAAATAGAAAAAATTGAAATTGCTGTTAGAAGTGCTATTATCAATATCACAAGTAAAGAGACTAATAATCCTTTTTGGTTGACTGATGAGTTATGCTTTGCTGATACTACAAAATACGAGACTACAATGCAAAAAATTATAAATGAATATAATTCATCAAAAGAAGATTTTATTACTCATTTCCGTAACACATACGAAAATCAATATCCACCAGCATGGATATTTGCAGAAATCATCCCATTAGGCGTTCTTACTAGAATATATCAAAATATAAAAGATTTTAGCATTAGAAAAAAAATAGCAAGTGAGTTTGGACTAAATATTCCTGTTTTTGAATCATGGATGACTATTATAACGATGACAAGAAACAACTGTTGTCATCATGCTAGGATATGGAATAAAACATTTGGTTTACG
>JAEIGA010005488.1_pt1 | contig 19372 bp, 14 predicted proteins | sample 9270691 | NCBI WGS metagenome assembly JAEIGA01 (sample SAMN17057246, study PRJNA624740) | gut metagenome | biome: biome; isolation source: fecal sample | host: Bos grunniens | place: China: Xizang | collected 2019 | reverse complement strand
GTACTCGGTCTGACCTGCAACACCTGCCGCAGCAGCTGTCATCCATGCTGGACCAGCCAAAGTATAGTCGAAGTTAGCCTCAACCAAAACAGGAGCAAAGAATGTGTCATCATCCTCGTAGTTCATACGCTCTACACCCCACTCCATAACAACTGCATCCTCAGCAGTCATTGCTGTTGTGTTGTAAGCGTAAAGCAACTCGCTACCTGCACCTGCACTCTTAAAACCGCCCCAAGTATTAACCTCGGGAGCATAAACTGCAGTCTCGCGAACTGTTGTAGGATAGGTAATCTTGGCGATAACCTGAGAGAGCTCGTTCATAGTCAAAGTTACCTCTGCTACGGGAGCATCCTCATAAACAACCTCCTCGGCTACCTGAACTTTGATAGTCTGCTCACCGGCAACACCTGACAAAGTATTAACAGCAGTCTCACCTGAAAGCAACTGGAAATAGGTGTAAGACTCCTCTGAAATTGTAGCAGTCCAATCGTAGTTGGCGCTGAAAGAGAGTTCGATAACCTCACCTGCCTCGGCAGTCAAAGTCACCAACTCAGGGAATGTCGGCTCGGGAGCCGGAGTAGTATTGTCGTCAGAGCAAGCTACAAAGCCGCATACGCTGAGCAACAAACCACACATTAAAAGAAAATTCTTTTTCATAGTTAGTGTAATTAAATTTGAACTGTAAATAAATATAAAAGTATATGTTAATTTATATTTGTTTCTGTTACATTCCCTCCTCACGCTGCAGGCGGTCGGCCTCCTCGTCCGATACCCACTCCAGGATATTCAAGAAGTGGCCCACCGAGCCGATGCTCTCACCGACCTTCTCGACATATACATGCATCCACAACTGCACATAACTCTGACATGAGTTGAAATATGACTCGTAATAGGGGCTATGCTCGGCCAAAATGTGGTCGTCACCCAAAATCCAGCCCAAAACCGAAGCCTCGTCGCTCAACACCTGACCGCGCTCCATTGTAACCAACGGTTTAGCAGGATTCTCGGGGTTGAATGTGATTGTCACATCGTAACCATCATATAATGCGTCACGCAGGATAATGGTATTCTCCTCGGTAGGATGCAGTTCAGTGCGGATAAGACGCTGATAATTGAGATTATCACCGGGATACGAATATATAAAGAGTGATGTAAGCATACACCAGCCTGTAAAGTTGTTGATATCGAACGGACAGCTCTTATACATAACAACTTTTGTCTTATCGCTACCGGCATATAGGTCATCCCACTTCAACTGCTCGGGCATAACCAGCTTCAGAACAAAGCCCAAAGAGTCGGTAGCCTCGATATTGTCGTAGTGACCCAAAACCTCGACATTAGCAGTGAGCTTGCCGGCAGGGATTGTAACAGAGTTGCTCTTAAGGCTAAAGTGCTTACCCTCGATGGCATTGCTACCCTCATCGACAACCTCGACACCAAAAGTACGGTCGTAATCACACTTAACGGTTGAAGCCACAGGGATATTAAATGTCGAGCCATCGGCCAAAACCATATTAGTCGAGAGCGAATCCGAGAACATCATATACTCCGGGCCACGATATGTGATATACTGCTCCTGGCATGAGATAAATCCCCAAGCCGCAGCCACTGATATAATTAAATAAAGTATCTTTTTCATCGTCTTTGCTATTATTTATTGCTTTCGTTAGGTTGAACCTGTGAGCCGGGAGCCTCTATCTCGTGCTGAGGGATAGGCCATACAAACAATGGATTGTCGGCCTTAATCTCCAACGAGCTACCCTCGGGGAGCGATGAAGTCTGCGGCTGACGCTTGAAACCCTTGCCCTCGTTATAGAGATTACCCCAACGCTTCAAGTCGTTCAGGCGGAAGCCCTCCATATAGAGCTCGCGTACGCGCTCATCGGCAATCGTCTGCAAATAGTTGTCGGCCTTGAGCGACACGGCACCTCCTGTGGCAAAACGGCTCTCACGCAGTGTTGTCAAATCCTTCGATGCAGCGCCATAGTTAGGCGATGACTGACGGCAATAAGCCTCGGCACGAATCAGGTACTGCTCTGAAAGGCGGAAAGGCTTTGGCATAGAGACATGATAGATATAATTATTAATCAGGTCGCCATTACCATAATACTTCACGAGCAAAGGCCATGTAAGAGCATGGTCGTAACCCGTAGGTAACTCATAGAAGAAACTACCATAACGCATATCGGCAGACTCATACAAATCCAACACCCACTGGGCAGGAACAAAGTCGGGATAATAATAGGTATAGTCAACATTATAATTAAGGAATACCTGACCCAAAGCTCCGCCATACGATGTGGGAGTAAAGCCTACACGCCAAATAATCTCGGTACCGGCATCGTAGTTCCACATATAGTCGTAGAACGACATATCCGAAGTATACATTGTTCGAGCAGAAGAGAGCGAATAGGCATCCTTAAGGTCGATAATCTTTGTAGAGTACTTGATGGCATTATCCCAATCCTGCATATTCAGCGCAACACGCGCACGCAACGCATAGACAACACCCAGGGTCATATAGGTCGAAGAGTGACCCACATTCTCCTCCAGGAACAACGCCTCGGCCTTCTCCAAATCCGACAACACAAAGTCGTAAGAGTCTTTGAGTGAAGCACGCACAGCCTCCTCCTTGATGCTGTAGCCCTTACGCAGGATTACACCCAACTCCGACTCGGCAGTCAAGGGGTCATAAGCCTTACAATAGCACTTCAAAAGCTCAGAGTAAGCCAAAGCACGAATAGTATATACCTCGGCAGTGTATTGGCTCAAAGTTTCGATAGCATCATCATCGGTAAGCGCATCTTCGACCTGCTTGACACGCTCCAGATAGAAGTTACAGTTTGAAATAACCTGATAGAGCGATGCATATACAGACTCAACCTCTGGTGTTGTAGGGCGAATCTTCCACTGCCAGAACGAGCCATAGGTATTGGTATTACCCTCTACGGCATAGACCAAATCGGTCTGAATATCGGGCAACAGCGTCAAATAGCCGCTAAACAATGCGCTACCCTTCAGCATCGCATAGATACCCGTAACAAACTGCTCGGCATCGTTGAATGTCTGCATGGCATTCTGCTCGGGAATTGCAGAACCCGGCAACTTATCAAGGCATGATGACAAGGTTGCCACCGCTGCCAACGAAACGAAAAATATTTTTATTTTGCGTAGCATATTCATAGTCGTTAGAAAGTTAAGTCAAGACCAAAAGTGAACTGACGCGCCATAGGATACTGCGCAGCATATACATTCACGCTGCTCTCGGGGTCCAAGCCCGAGAACTTGGTGAAAGTCAACAGATTCTGTGCCTGTGCATATACTCTAACGCCACTGAATACGCGACTCTTGCGTACCAGATTCTGTGGCAACGAATAAGCAAGCATCACATTCTTCAGACGCAAGAACGACGCATCCTCCAACAAGCGGCTGTCGAACTCGGTATATTCGCCATGACGAGGAATATCGGTAACATCGCCCGGCTGCTTCCAACGCTCCAACAAACGACGCGACTGGTTATATGAAGCAAAACGACCGTTTGACTCATCGAAATAGCGGTCATTGTTAATCATATAGCGGTCGGCAACCCAGCTGAATTGCGCCGAGAAAGAGAGGCCCTTCCAGCTCAGTGCTGTTCCGAAACCACCCTGCCAGGGAGCGTGGTAGCTCTTGCCAACCAAAACCTTATCCTCATCACGCAACTCATTTGTAATATTGCCATCCTTGTCATACCACAACGCATCACCATTTGCAGGATTTACGCCTGCATAGCGGTTGATATAGAACTCGCCAAGAGGACGGCCCACAACCAACTTGGTATTGGTATTCGAACGCTCATACTCCTTGACACCGTTGTAGAGCTCGACAATCTCGTTATGATTGTACGATACATTGGCATTTACCGACCAAAGGAAGTTCTCGGTAGCGACGAGCGAAGCGTTGAGGTTGAGCTCGGCACCGATGTTCACCATCGTTCCGACATTATCCCAATAATAACCATAACCGGTAGTACCATATGGTGCCGGCACCTCCATCAACATATCGGAAGTACGCTTGTAGTAGAGTTCCAAATCGACATTCAAGCGATTCCAGAAACCTGCACGCAATGCAAGGTTTGTAGTCCAGGGCTTCTCCCAGCCGAGGTTTTCGTTACCCGGCTGCATAAGAGCCATACCGGCATTGCCGACATAGTCCAAGCCACCGCCAACCAGAGCCATATGCTCATAATTGGGGATTGACGAGTTACCCGAAGTACCTGTCGAGAGAGATACCTGCGCCGAGGTAAACCAATCGGCTACCGAGGTAAAGAAATCCTCGTTGCGCACATCCCACATAAAGCCCAACGACCAGAATGCCGCCCAACGACGCGAAGCACCGAAGCGTGACGATGCGTCGGTACGCGCAGCACCCTCGAAGTAGTATTTATTCTTGAGGTTGTACTCTGCACGAGCAAAGAACGAGAGGAAACCATAATCCGAATCGGTAGTGTCGCTCCACGATGTAGCACGAGTACCGGTCGAGATATTTGTCAAGAAATCGTTATTCTGACCCTCGGTCATAAGGCTGAATGCCTCATAATGATAATCTACACCCTCCTGACCGACCATAAAGGTGAATGAGTGGTCGTTGCCGGCATCAAACTTATATGTGGCAGTATTTGTCACTGTCAAGTTATAGCCATCGGTCGATGAGCGCGATGCAGAGCCCTGACCCTGATTGGGAGCATAGCTCGGATACGACACGCCGAAGCCTGTGGTATGCGAATAATCGGCACCAAACTGTGAACGAATTACAAGACCCTCGATAGGTGTAAACTCGGCAAAAATGGTAGAGATAAGTTTGTACTTCTTGTAGTGTACAGGGTTATTCTTCAACCACTCCAGGGGGTTCTGGCCATTACCCTTCCATGAGCCGTCGGCAATCGACGCCAAAGAGCCATCCTCACGATAAGGATTCCAATATGGCATCATGAAACGCGCCGCAGAGATAGGCGTAACCAAAGTATAAGCGCCCTCATCGGCCTGCTGGATATTCTGGAAGTTAAGCATGGTGTTTGTACCCACCTTCATCCAATCGGCAGCCTTACGCTCGAAGTTGGCACGCAGCGAATAACGCTCAAAAGTAGAGCCTATAGCCGTACCATCCTGGCTATAATAGCCTCCCGACACATAGTAATTGTTTTTCTCGTCAGCACCTGACACCGAAAGCTCATAGCTCTGCAACATAGCCGCAGAGTTAAACACCACATCCTGCCAATTGACATTTGTACGGCTCAACAAAGGATAGTTCTGACCTGTTGTCATGCCAATCTCCTTCTCGTAAGCAATTCGCTCGGGAGTACTCATCAAATCCCACTTCTTATCGTTGGCAATCTGCGAAAAACCGAGCTGCATACGATACTCGATACGCGGACGGTCCGATTTGCGACCACGCTTTGTGGTGATAACGATAACACCATTGGCAGCACGAGCACCATAAATCGAAGTCGACGAGGCATCCTTCAATACCGACAAAGACTCGATATCGGCAGGGGCAATGGTATTGAAATCGCTTGCCGAAATAGGCACTCCGTCAAGAATATACAACGGAGCTGTACCCGAGTTAATCGAGTTGGTACCGCGAATCACCATTGTAGCCGAGGCGCTGGGCTCTCCCGTATTCGACAATACGGTAAGACCTGCAACCTGACCCTGCAACGCCTGGTCAAAAGCAGCAGTGGGAGTCTTCTCGATTTTCTCGACCTTAACCGAGGCAACCGAACCTGCTACGGTACCCTTCTTACGGACACCATAGGCAATAACCACCACATCATCAATAGATTCACTCTCAACGAGCATCTCCAGGTTGAATGTCACCTCCGCCTGGCCCTCGGGAACGGTATACTCTACCGTTTGGAAGCCCAAGTACGAAAAGTTCAGCACACTACCCTCTTCAGCCTGAATCGAGTAGCTACCGTCAATCTGCGAGATTACTCCCTGAAAATCTTCGGTAACGATTGTAACACCAATCAGAGGCTCCTTATCCTCGGCAGATGTAATCGTACCGCTAACGGTCACCTTGCCCTTATCCTGCGCTGTGGCAGAGAAAGGATGTATAATGCATAGCATTACACATAGACCTAAAAACAGATATTTATTAATTTTTTTTAACATAGCGCACAAAGGTAAAACATTATTACTTAACAGCCAAAAATAATTACATTTTTATGAGATTTTATACATATATAATTCAATATTAATATCGCTATGCATAAATATGCACACTATGCATATTTAGATTATACAATAATGCAACTTGCAAAATAGAATCCGCAGTCTGAAAAATATATCACAAACGCTTTTCCTCGAAGTCATGATTATTTGGCACAGCAATTGCTCGTTATGCCACAGAATTATCTCAAAAAAACAAAGAAATATGAAACGATTTGTACTTTTATTTTCGTTGCTTGCGGCAACATTTGTAATGGCAGGTTGCTCTGAGCAGGCTCGATGGAATCACAAACAGAAGCAGGCCATGCGTGAGGCATTGCGCCAATATCGCGACATGGTATACCTTGAGGATTTGACCGAGCCGGAGTTCGTGGTCTTTACCGATGGTGTCGCCACCGAAATCGAGGAGGCATATCCCGTATATACTACCTTTATACAGATGCCCGGGGTAAACGACACGATTGAGACCTTTGTAGTAACAACCATAGTCGAAGAGTTGAACACCGATGCACACAATATGCGACATATTTATCCATATCGTTATTTGGTGGCCCAGGGTATTCTCCCCGACCGTTTGACACACGAAGAGCAGCGCCAATTTTATAAGTGTTTGGCGGGAAAAGTAAACAGCTATTATGCCACTGCAGAGCAATTTCTGAATGCGGTAGTATCCGACACCACAGCATCGTCACAAATATCTATATTTCAGCGAGATTGTGCTTCCGAACTATTTAATTGGGCGGTAGAGATAGACGAAGTGGACATTATGGAAAACTAAGCTTAGACAACCACAAGCATCACCATCTATAATTACCTTTTCCTGACAATGACAGAGGTCGCTCAATCCCCAACAAGGATGAGCGACCTCACTTTACACCTATATATAATATATCCTACTGACGACTATTTATGCACACCACCGACAGGCTGCTCCAGGAACTCCTTGGTAACAATGACCCTGACAGCACGATGGTGAATTCTAAATTCCAAAGGCGATCCTCCCAAAAGCTCGCCATCGACCTCAACGGCAATCTCCGGCGTAGACTCTATGCGTATATGGCTACCCGTTTTGTGGCTCACATGCCCAATACTATAAATATCGCCGTTAAACAGGCGGTTTATACGGAACAGCAAGTGCCACCAATGGAACGGTCGAATAAGCGTAACATCGAACAAACCATCATCCGCCACAGCCTCCGGGAGCTGCTGCACACCGCCACCGTTAAATTTACAGATACCTACAGCAAGGCTGAACAACAGATTCTTATGTACCAGCTCGCCATCAATCCACACCTTAACACCTGTCGAGCGATACTTCAGATAACTACGCAGACAACCCAGCGCATAGAGATGCTTTCCGCGGCGGCCCTTCGCCTTGTCGTGCTCGTAAATTTTCGTTACCGAGGGGTCGAAGCCCGCACCCGCAACATTTGCCATATATCGCACCTGACGGTAATGCGACTCCTCGTAATGCACTTCGCCGACATCCTGCAGGAATGTATAACCTTCACGGATAGCCCGAATAACCTCGGCATAATGGCGTGGCACGCCATACATCCTAATCCAATCGTTTCCCGTACCCACAGGCACTACGGCCATCGTAACTTCGTGCGTCGGCACTTCTTTTTGGATGAACAGGCCATTTACCACCTCGTGCATCGTGCCATCACCACCTATAACCATAATGTGGCGATAGCCCTCACGCACGGCTGTAACGGTAAGTTCGGTAACATGATGTTTATGTTGCGAAAATACCAACTCGTATGGAATATCATTGTCGCGTATAAGTTTGGTTATAAGGGGTAAATCCTCCAAACCACGACCGAATCCTGCCACAGGATTCACTATGACAAACCACTTCTGCGAGATATCTACATTCTGTTGCACTACAACTTATTTTTTAGGAGCGTTTTTCAATGTATGAAGCAGGAAGTCATAGAACTTCGCCACCGAAGCAATATTCACCTTCTCGTCGGGAGAGTGAGGATAGCAGATGGTCGGGCCAAACGAAATCATATCCAAATTGGGATAATTAGAGCCGATGATACCGCACTCCAGACCTGCATGGATAGCCGTAACAGCAGGGCGCTTACCATAAAGAGCCTCGTATGACTCCAACATAGCCTTCAAAATAGGCGACTCCATATTTGGATTCCAGCCATCGTAGCTGCCTGTAAGTTCTACTGTTGCACCTGCCAACTCAAATACAGCCTTGATTGAATCACCCAAAGCCTCCTTTTCCGAGCGAACCGACGAACGCATCAAGGTCTGCAACTTAACACACTCACCATCCGAAACTACGCGAGCAAGGTTGTTAGAAGTCTGCACCAGGCCCTCCATGGCAAGCGACATCTTCTCTACGCCATCGGGGCAAGCCACAACAGCTGCCATAAGGCGCTTTGCAACATTCTGAGGCATAACATTTGCGGGAGTAGCAACCTCGGCAACAGCAACGGCGATAGAGTCCTCAACCGCCGCATACTCGGCAACAAAGGTCTTCTCAGCCTCCGCAGCAATCATCTTCACCTTCTCGACATCCGCCGCAGCAACCATTACCACAGCCACAGCCTCACGAGGAATGGCATTTCTTAAGCCACCACCGTCAACCGAAGCAAGTTGCATATCCATCTCGGCACTTACAACTCGCAAAATACGGAACAATAGTTTGTTGGCATTGGCTCTCTGGCACACAATCTGAATACCCGAGTGACCACCCTTGCAGCCCTTAACCGAGAGTTCCAAAGCCTTGTAATCGGCCTTAGGCGACTCTGCCGCATATGGGAGTGTTACATTTGCATCCATACCTCCGGCACAGCCTACATACAACTCGCCCTCCTCCTCTGAATCGAGGTTTAAGAGAATATCGCCTTGCAACAGACCACCCTTTAGGCCAAAGGCTCCATCCATACCGGTCTCCTCGGTAGCGGTAAACAAGCCCTCGATAGGGCCATGCTCGATTGTATCGTCCTCCATAACTGCCAAAATAGCAGCCATACCTATACCATTATCCGCGCCCAAGGTTGTACCGTTAGCCGTAACCCACTCGCCATCGATATATGCCTCGATGGGGTCATTCTCGAAGTCGAAAACCTTATCGTTATTCTTCTGTGGCACCATATCGGTATGTGCCTGCAACACAATACCCTTTCTATCCTCCATGCCTGCGGTTGCAGCCTTATGCATATAGACATTACCAGCCTCATCCACCGAGTGTTCGATATTGTGAGCCACAGCAAAATCTACCAGATATTGGCGAATACGCTCCTCGCTATGTGAAGGGCGTGGAATATTTACTATCTCCGAAAAATGTTTCCAAACAAGTGCGGGCTTTAGTGCCACCAAATTCTTATCCATAATCTTTAAGGTTTTTTAGTTATTATTTTGTTTCATTATCTTCTTTACCTGTTTTGCGAAGGCGCACCACGGGAGCCTCCTTCGGCTCGGCATCCAGAGCAGCACTCTTATCGAATGCCTCGACGATATACTTCACCAACGGGTGACGCACGATGTCGCGCTTGTCGAACTCGACCATACCTATTCCGTCGATACCTCGCAGCGTATCCATCGCCTGCGTTAGTCCGCTATCGCTCTTGCGCGGGAGGTCTATCTGTGTAACATCGCCCGTCACGATAAACTTTGCATTGCGACCCATACGCGTCAAAAACATCTTTATCTGCGAGCGGGTGGTATTCTGCGCCTCATCCAAAATCACGAAGGCATTGTCGAGCGTGCGACCACGCATATATGCCAGCGGAGCAATCTGCACCGTACCATCCTCCAAAAATTTCTGCAACTTCGCCGCAGGAATCATATCGTTAAGCGCATCATACAAAGGCTGCAAATATGGGTCCAACTTCTCCTTCATATCGCCAGGCAGAAATCCAAGTTTCTCACCCGCCTCAACAGCCGGACGGGTCAAAATCACACGCCTAACCTCGCGCTCCTTCAACGCCTTTACAGCCAACGCAATAGCTGTATATGTTTTACCCGAGCCGGCAGGGCCCACGGCAAACAGAAGGTCGTTCTTGGCATAGAGCTCAACCAGACGACGCTGATTGACCGTACGGGCACGAATTATATTGCCGTTATTGCCATACACAATCGTATCCTTGTCACTCACAGGCTCGGCGCAGTCACTGATACCTGTCGAGAAGGCCTGCGACACCACCTCGTGCGATATGTGTCCATACTTCACATAATATGCCACCAAAGCCCCTATCTTGCGTTCAAAACTCTCCACATCACGCTTCGCACCCAGCACCTTGAGTGATGAGCCGCGTGCCACAATCTTCACCGTAGGTGATAATTCACGCATATGCTCAAGGAAGGTATCTTGTGCACCATATAATTCACGAGGATCCACACCCTCGATAATAATCTCTTTATTTATTGCCTCTGAAGCCATATATAACATTAAAACATATATCCGATACCAAAAGTAAGCCACCCGCTGCGAGTATAGAACTCGGCGCCTTCAAAATAGTTCATCGTACGCGAAAATCCGCCCGTATAGCGAGCCTCGAGCAATAGATTGCGCGAAAGATTCACGCCTATGCCTCCGACATACCCCACCATAGGTCGTAAGCCTCCAAACTCCACGCGCTCATACGCCAAGTCATAGCGCCCCGTACTCGCTACCGAGAATGCTATACCTGCATTAAATCGCAAAGGATAGACTCCCCGATAGGAAAACATCACGGGAATCTCCATCGAGCCGGTCTTGACATCGTACTGCGCCTTGGCATATTGTGCCTCAACCTTGTTGTAGATGTAAGCCAACTCCATTTGCAGCGCATAACTTTCATGCCAGCAAAGTGACATCGAGAGCGCTCCACGCACACCAATTCGCGGCTTTAGGCCTACTTGATTATTATTTTGCGAGGTAAAAAGATAAACTCCGGCAAATGTAAAACCCATTTCTGCCGAAGATTTTGGCTTTTCTACAGCATATAAAGCGTAGGGATTACGCAACTGCTGCGCCTGCACATCATGCACAGCACACAGCGCAATAATCGCCACCAACATACTATATATCAAACCATTACGCATACACAAAAACTTCTATCCTCCAACATCTGCCCCGCATGAGCGAGCCTTCAAACCCGTGAAGGCTCACATCAAAGCGAGCTAATGCAAATTATATTTTTCAAATATACGCATTTTTTACCAAATAGCAAACTTTGGAGTATTCCTTGATTTATATTATCTTTGCAGTCAGAAAAAACAATTCATTTTTAGAGAAGTATGAGTTTAGTAGCTATCGTAGGTCGCCCTAATGTGGGCAAATCGACTCTCTTCAATCGTCTGGTGGGATTCCGTCAGGCCATTGTAGATGAGACTGCCGGCACAACGCGTGACCGCCACTACGGAAAGACAGATTGGAACGGCAAAGAGTTTTCGATTATCGACACAGGAGGTTATGCCGTAAACAGCGATGATATCTTCGAAGACGATATTCGTCGTCAGGTGATGTTGGCTATCGACGAGGCCGACCTCATCCTATTTATGGTAGAGGTTAAGACAGGTATCACCGACCTTGACATGATGATGGCCGATGTATTGCGCCGCTCGGGAAAGAAGGTATTGGTTGTTTGCAACAAGGTGGATAACTACGACCTCATATATCAGTCACACGAGTTCTATTCATTGGGCTTGGGCGATATTTTCTGCATCTCGTCAATGTCGGGAAGTGGAACGGGTGATTTGATGGACGAGATTTTGCGCCAGCTCCCCGAGGATACAAAAGCCGAGGAGTTGGAGGATTTGCCTCGCATTACCATCGTAGGCCGCCCAAATGTCGGCAAGTCATCAATGACAAATGCCCTGCTTGGCGAGGAGCGTAACATCGTAACGAATATCGCCGGCACAACACGCGATTCTATCCATACGCGCTACAACAAGTACGACATGGATTTCTACCTGGTAGATACGGCAGGTATGCGTAAAAAGGGCAAGGAGATGGAGGATTTGGAGTTCTACTCTGTGATGCGTTCGATTCGTGCCATCGAGAACTCGGATGTCTGCATCCTGATGCTCGATGCACAGCAGGGTTTGGAGTCACAAGACTTGAATATCCACAACCTAATAGTCCGCAACCGCAAGGGCTGTGTTATTGTGGTGAATAAGTGGGATTTGGTCGAGAAGGATTCTAACACCATGAAGGAGTGGAAGGAGTTTTTGGAGAAAAAACTCGCTCCATTCAACGATATACCTATCATCTTCACATCGGTGATTAACAAGCAGCGTATCCTGGAGGTGTTGCAGCAGGCTATTCGTGTCTACAACTCTCGTAAGCGCCGTATTCCTACATCGGAGCTCAACGATTACATCCTTCCCGTAATCGAGGATTATCCACCCGCATCGACAAAGGGTAAATATATCCGCATAAAGTATGCTACACAGTTGCCGACACCTACGCCACAGTTCGCATTCTTTGTGAATCTGCCACAATATATCAAGGAGTCTTATCGTCGTTATTTGGAGAATAAGATTCGCTCGCAGTGGGATTTTTCGGGTGTACCAATCCAGATTTATTTCCGCCAGAAGTAAAGATAAAAGAGCAGAGAGCAAAGATGAAAGATTCTTTGCTCTTTTTTATTGATATAGATTTAGGGGCACAGCATATTGGGCCTATGTGAGGATTTAGACATCACGCCACACAAAAGCCGTCATAACCAGCAAGGTTGTAACGGCTTTTTAGGTTTAATAAAAAATTTTACCGTAACGATTTGGTCTTTTGAAATAAATTCATTATCTTGTCTATCGAAATTAAAAATTTAGGAATTACTCGCAATCGAGCATCATAATTTTAGCATTGTTTTACCAACTTAAAACTGGACTGTTATGAAGAGATTTTTATTCCTTTTGGTGAGCGTTGCCGCTCTTATCACCTCCTGCACCTCTACAACAACCACGCGAGGCGTAATCTTTGACCCGGAATATCGCTACACAAATGCCCAGGAGATACGCATCACAAGTATCATGTTCACCGACATGGAGACGATTGTCGATATGGAGATTAACTACACTCCCGGAAAGTGGATTCGTTTCAATAAATCGACCTACCTGATTACCGACAGCGGCGAGCGTTACGCCATTCAGGATGTACAGGGTTGCAATATGGACGAAAAGTTTATTATGCCCTCTTCGGGTCGCGCCCTATTCTCTGTATACTTTCCTCCTATTGTAGGCGAGGTGAAGATTCTTAACTATGTAGAGATGGATGTAGCTCGCGGTTGGAATGTCCGCGGAATTCAGGTTGACCGCCTAACTCAACCGCAGAAATAATTTTCGACTGATTATAAAAAAGACGAAGCCTCGGCCTCGTCTTTTTTTTACCTTATAGTTTTAATAATAACAAGCCAGACGCCAAAAGAGCCACCCTCCTACTCTATAAAATCACTTTTAGGTAGGTTATTTTGAGGCTGGTCGAAGTTGAATAAACCGCATCATACTTGGCGTATGTGAGGATTTAGACAACAAGCCAGACGCCAAAAGAGCCGCTTAAAATGATTTTATACTAATAGGTATGAACGCTAACACCCTGTGCTGAAGGAAGATAGTTAATGCCATACCAACACATCTGAAGCAGAAGAAACGAGAAAAGTATCAACGCAAAGGCTACATTATAATCTTTACGGATAAGTGGTCGCAAGTGCAGATACATAAGATATGAGAGCCAGGTCGCGGCCGCCCAGGTCTCTTTGGGGTCCCACGACCAATAGTCGCCCCACGCCTGTTTGGCCCACAAAGCGCCCATAATCATTCCAAGCGTAAGAAAGGAGTATCCGACACGCACCAGATTATCACACATCGACATCTCCTCATCACTCGGCTCACGGCGCGAGGAGCGCACCCACAAATAGAGCGCAAAGAGTGCCACAGCGCCCAGCATGGCATAGGAGAACATATAGACTATGACATGAGGCACAAACCAGACGCTCTGCAAAGCCGGCATAAGCGATTTATCGTGTATCTCGGGCTTGAAGATATTGATGCAGATAAAGACAACCGACATCATCGTACTGAACGAAAGAATCCACTTATAACGCCACCGCGCATAGACCATAATGCCTGCAATGGAGAGGAAAAACGAATACCACAGTCGCGTTTCGCCCATAGTGCGCATAGGAGGGCGCTCCAACGAGAGCCACATACCCACGATAAAGGAGAAGAATATTACAGAGCCGACAACAGAGAGCACTGTGGCACGAGTAGTATTATCACGCCACGCCACAACAGCGCCCGCAAGCCAGCAAACAATGGCCGGCACGGCAAACCATATAAGATGCTCCCAAGTCATAGGTCAAGACAATTCAAAATTCAAAATTCAAAATTCAAAATTCAAAATTCAAAGTGCAAAATGCATTTTTGCTGACGCGCGGCAATATACACACCCTAATCCGGGGTAATGATTCAAGATTGCGATAAAGCCAGGTTATTAGTTTAATTTCTCTCCTCTTTCTCCTGTCCTTTTCCGCCTCTTCCGGCCGACAGAAACATCACCACAGCCGAGGCCAAGATAAGCCACAGCGCCACACTCACCATGCCCCACCAGCCATCACGGACACACTCCACAACACTCTCGGTACTCCAGCGGCCACGCTCGGTGTCGTAGCCCACCTGATAGATACGCCAAAGGCCTACTTTTGCCGGATGATTTACCCTTATATCGAAATCCTCGATATCACCGGCATTATCCTCCACTCTTATCTTCGACAAATAGCCCTTCGCCTTGGGTGTTGGCATAACGACATATTCGCCACCCAAATCGAGCGTCGCCGGGGGAAATATATGGCTGCCACAGCTCACCCATCCCTCTACAGCCTTTGACGCAACATCACTCTTTGCAACAACATAGGCTGCATGCGTAGCACCCACATGATGCATCGAGCGATACTCCTCGCTATCGGCCAACCGACCCGCCTGAGGGATATATTTTCTGACCTCAAGCCTCCATTCATCAACCATGCCGACGCTATCCTCTACCGAAAGAGAATTTTCGGAAATAGCCTGCGAAGTGGCATTATAGAGATGCAGATGCGGAGCATACTCCTCCATCGAGAACTCTCGAAGCGTAAGGATAAAGGGCAGTTCCCGTTCTCGGCCATGTTCATCATGTGCAATATAAGTAGGTGTTTCGAGATAGCATTTAGCTCGATAGCGCAACTTGTCGCCACTGCCAAACATCGTAGCCGCAAGAGCAACAAACAGCGCCGTATGAGATAGCAAGGTGGCAATTTTACGATGGCGCACCTGTCGCCAGTCGTCAATAACGGAGAGGCCTAACGAAGTGAGAAAGTTCAGCAGCAACAGGTTGAATATCCACGATGAAGTCATGCGCGTGAAGCCCAATGCTCCGGCAATACCCTCCGCAGAGCCATCCTGGCGTGTAAGGCCAAAGATAATGGTCATGACGACCATCGAAGCAAGCGATACGACAGACGACTGCCGACTACGCAAGCCTTTAACCCATTGCCATTTATCCTCAAAAGCATATCCCAAAACAAGCAGATAGAGGTAATTAATGGCAGCAATAGCGCTCCAGGGATAGCGAAGCCAGCCGTTATCCCAATCCCCCACCGACAACTGCAACACTGCACCCGCCACAATAAGGCAGGTGCAACGCAGAATAGGTCTATGCCACAAAGAATTCAAAATTTTCGAGATTCAATAATTCCGAAATTCACGATTACGCCAACTCCCACTGGCTACGCAGAAGTTCTACGGCAGCAGGCAGTGTGACGGCCTTGTCGCCCTTTGAGCCACACTCGAAGCTGACATAATGCTGATAGTTCAGCTGCTTCAAAGCCTTAAAGCCATCTACATAGTTATCTTTCTGACCATCCTCACCAGGCATAGCTCGACGCGCACGACTTGCTACATGAACATGTTGCAGATACTCCACACCGGCAGCCATCAGAGCAGCATAATCCGAAGTCTCCTCCTGCATATGCCAGAAGTCACCCATACACTTAACACCCTTTGACTGTGCGTCACGGCAGATTGCTGCAGCATCGGCAACCTGACGCAAATAGTGAGCCTCCTCACGATTCAGCGGCTCAAGAATAATAGTTGTGCCGTGCTGCAAGGCATACTCGCCCAAATCGTGAAGTTCAGAGCACAAGAACTCGCGAGTAGCACGCGTATGAGGCATACATGGGCTCTGGTGGTTAAACGCCGGCACCATAATAACTCCCGTAGAGCCTAACTCACCGGCTGCGGCGATGATGTCGCGCATCGTAGAGTCAAACTCCGCCTTAACGGCAGCATCCTCAGCCAAAATAAAGCCCTTAAAACCTGCACAGATAGCCGAAATCTTGATATTACGGCCTCGCAACGCCTGCTGAAACTCATTCACACGGTTTGCCAATCCGCCACCCCAAGGCTCAAGGCCCACGATGCCGAGTTGCTCCATATAGTCGAGTCGTTCATCGAGGCTCTTGCCCGGAGCAGTACCCTCCTGAAACGAGAGATTAAGTGTTGGCTCGGCACTCTTCTTGGGCGCACAACCCACGAGTGACAATGCAGAAGAGCCTACGGCAAGAGAGGCTGCACCCAAAAGCGAGCTCTGTAAAAATTCTTTTCTATTCATATTTTTGCAATTTATACTCTTTTTAACAAGTAAAAAAGGTGCGGGGTGGGATATAATACCCTCTCTGCACCTTTATATTATATCTTCGAGGGATTATTTACCCTGAACAGGAACGGTATAGCCCGACATGTCACACTCGCCCATCTCAAGTTTCTCGGGCAAATAGTTGAGCTCCGACTGGCTAATCTCGTCCCATGAGATTGTAGCACCTGAATAGGCCGCCTCACGGCCCATGATACCTGCAAGGCATGATGTTGCACAATCCTCTGCCTCGACATAGCAATCGCCCTTGCGGATATGGCTCACGAGGTCAACATGCTCCAAGATATATGGATTATGCTGCTTGAAATTAGCATTTGCCGCATCGTTATCGTACTTCCAGATGACATTGCCATCCAAATCCTTAATCTCACGGCTATAGCTGTTCCATGAGCCCTTTGTACCCTGGATTGTTTCACCCACAAGGGTACTTGTACCATTTATCTGGCGGCACATGCTATGGAAATGAATGCCATTCTCCATCTCGAAGTCTACGCTAAACTGGTCATACTGGTCGCCCGTAACACGACGGTGACGAGCACCGAAAGCCGTAGCCTTGGCAACCTTCAAACCCGAGAACCACAAGAATACATCGATATTGTGGACATGCTGCTCGACGATATGGTCACCCGAAAGCCACTTCCAGTTCACCCAGTCGCGAATCATCCACTCCATGTCGCTCCAGTTCTTCTGACACTCACGATACCACAACATGCCCTGATTCCAGCAGACTACACCACCTGTAATCTCGCCAATCAAGCCCTCCTGAATCTTCTTGAAGGCCTCAACATAAGGACGCTCGTGGTGGCGCTGTGTACCTGTAACGACGCACAAACCCTTTGCCTTGGCAAGCTTGGCAGTAGCCATCACCGAGCGATAGCCTGCAGGATCTACAGCAATAGGCTTCTCGAGGAATGAATGCACACCCTTCTCGGTAGCATACTTGAAGTGCTGAGGACGGAATACGGGAGGTGTTGTGCAGATGACATAGTCGCAACCTGCATCTATAACCTGCTTATATGCATCGAAACCCACAAAACAATTCTCGGCAGGGACTTCCTGATTATGCTTCTCCTTAAGTTCATGGCGCAAGTGATCTATCTTCTCCTGAAAAACATCACCCAAGGCCCACACCTTGATACCATTTGCCGCAGCAAGGGTATCCATCACAGCTCCCGAGCCACGACCACCACAGCCAATAACGCCAACCTTCAGTTCGCGGCCATCGATTGCCATATCTGTAAGTTCGGGAATATAGTACTCACCCGCCTCGCGCAAGGGGGTATACTTCGGAGCTTTCGAGCATGAAGTAAGTGATGTTGCCGCGCCACCGAGCATAGCACCGGCACCAAGCATAGCAGTAACCGACAAGAAGTCTTTTCTGCTGATTTTATTGTCACTCATAGTTTTTAAGTAGTAATAGTTTATATTTCGTTTTATATTTTTGGCTCTCTAATATCTATTTCTCGTCCCATTCACACACCACACGGAAGCCTACGCCCTTAATATCCGAGTACCACCATATACTCTTCGGATTTTGAGGGTCGGTACGAAGCCACTTATCGTGCTCCGTAGCACGGCGTGCAGCGCTACGCAATGCAGAGGCATCGTCGCCATAAAATCCGCCACGCACGACATACTCCTCACCCGATGTGGGGCCCTGAGGGTTGGTAGCTCCATCCTGAAGCTGAGAATAGGCATCTTCGGCATAGTAATCCGAACAATACTCCATGACATTTCCCACCATATTCTTCAGACCATAGCCGTTAGGTTTCACAGTCGAAGGCGACTGCGTGCGGTTATGACTATTGGCTACATATACAGCATAGCTGTTTATCACCGTTGTATCGGCGCCAAATAGGCTATTCCACAAACCCTCGGCACTATAGCGCTTGGGGTTACCCTCAAAGAAATATGGCGACTGTGAACCTCCACGCGCAGCATATTCCCATTCGGCCTCGGTCGGCAGGCGATACTTCTTACCCGTCTTGAGCGAAAGCCACTGACAGAAAGTCTCGGCAGCATAGTGTGTCATTGTAATTGCGGGCCTATCACCCATACCCCAGCCCTGGTCGGGAAAACCAAATGGAGGAGTCGGGCCGCTTACGGCATCTATATCCTCGCGGCTATTGTTGGCATAAATGGTTGAAGGCAGAGTGCGTCCTTCGGACATTGTTTCATCATAGAATGCCCAATACTGATCCCATGTGACCTCGACCTGTGCCATAAAGAATGGCGAAAGTTTCACACGGCGCTGGGGGCCCTCATTCTCGCCTCGCAGAGGCTCATCAGCGGGGCTACCCATCAAAAACTCACCTCCGGGAATGGCAACCATATCTATCGTTACCGCAGTACCGGGGATTTGCTCGGTATAATTTTCGAATTTATCCACTTCCGTAGCAGCCGTAAAAAGAGCCTGTGATGCAGGCGCAGAGCTACGGCGCTCGGCAAGCTGTCCATGTTTATAATTGGGGTTATAGTGACCGGCATCGAGGTGACACGAGATACACTGCAAGTTGAGTTTTTCCTC
>JAEIGA010005487.1_pt1 | contig 19375 bp, 14 predicted proteins | sample 9270691 | NCBI WGS metagenome assembly JAEIGA01 (sample SAMN17057246, study PRJNA624740) | gut metagenome | biome: biome; isolation source: fecal sample | host: Bos grunniens | place: China: Xizang | collected 2019 | reverse complement strand
CGATGCCGCAATCAACATCGGCAATATCTCACGCTTCCACGCCTTTGTGGGTGAGGGTCTGCGCACTGCGGGCTTGGCTACTGACTTCCGTGTCGAGGTGCTCTCGACAACCGATGCCGAGCCTATTGTGATTATGACAATGGGCGAACTGACTAAGGATGAGGATATTATCTCGGTGGATAAGAGGCTAACGCCACTAATTCTGCGCCTGAGCGTTACGGACCCGCACTCTGCCATCCTTGGCGACATGAAGCGCATGCTCGTGATGCAAGGCCTCTCGGTTTTGCTCCTTATCGCCGCCTTTTTGTATATGCTTCGCACGCTCTTTCGTGCCAAGGAGGTCGAGAAGATACGCCGCGACCTCACGCACAACATCACACACGAGCTTAAGACTCCCATAGCTGCGGCATACGCCTCGGTGGATGCGCTACGCACGATGCCCGAGATTGTGGACCAGAGGCGCGACGACTATCTCGATATGGCGCATGGTGAGCTGCAGCGCCTCGGCGCGATGGTCGATGAGATACTGCGCAGCTCGACAGAGAAGTTCGCAACAGCGGAGCTACGCATCGAGGAGTGCAGCGTAGTAGATATGGTGGGGCGCGTAGTGAAGTCGCTCGATATGCGCTATGCCTCGCGCAATGTTGAGTGGAGCATAGAGGTGGATGAGGGGTGCGCCGTGGTTGCCGACAAGTTCTACCTCGAGGGTGTACTCTCGGCGGTGGTGGATAACGCCATAAAGTATTCGAGCGAGCAGCCAAAGGTTAAGATATGCGGTAGGGTGCATAGCGGATACACCTATATAAGTATCGAGGATTGTGGCATCGGCATACCGCGCAAGGAGCAGAGACGCATATTCGATAAGTTCTACCGTATAACCTCGGGAGACAGATACTCCACCTCGGGCTACGGCATAGGCCTATACTTTGTGCGTAGCGTCGTAGAGCGTCATGGTGGTAGAGTAATGCTTAGCTCGAAGTTTGGCGAAGGCTCATGTTTCACTCTAAAACTTTTGCGCTATGGCAAGTAGGTGTATTCTTGTTGTTGAGGATGAGGCGGTGCTCATCCGTATTCTTGGCGATGCGTTGCGTGGCGCGGGCTACGTGGTCTACACCGCAACAAATGGTGTGGAGGGCCTTGCTGAGTTTCAGCGCGTGTATCCCGACCTTGTTATTGCGGATGTTATGATGCCCGATATGGATGGCATGACCATGGTGCGCGAGATACGCAAGACCAATAGGGCCTGCGAGGTGCTGTTCCTCTCGGCGCGAAGTGGTGTGGAGGATGTCTGTGAGGGATTTAAGTGTGGAGGTAATGACTATTTGCGTAAGCCATTTGCTATAAGTGAGTTGCTTGCGCGTGTTGCAGCGCTCCTGGCTCGTCATCCCGATGATACCAGGACTGCGGGCATCGTTACCATTGGTGAGTATCGCCTCGATAGTAATTTATGGACACTTACGCACAACGGCACGACACGTCGTCTCACGGCGCGCGAGTCGGCGGTGCTCACGATGCTTGCATCAAACGTTGGTGAGGTTGTAGCCTCGGAGGGGGTACTTAAGGAGATATGGGGTGACGACAGTTACTATAACCTGCGCTCGTTGAATGTCTATATCTCACGTCTGCGTGGTTATCTGGCAAAGGATTTCAATGTGGAGATACAGTCTTTGCGTGGTGTTGGGTATAGGCTTATCATCAACAAATGATATGATGAGATAAACTGCAATATATAGCAAGCCTAAAATAAATCCCCGCTTAACAAGTAGATGTTAAGCGGAGTTAATTGTGCATTATATTTTGCTGATTGCCCTATTTGTTGTGGCCGGGGCCCTCGGGGAACCAGCCCTTCTCAACGCGTCTCTTCTGATGGATTAGCTCCAATATGCTCCAGAACGACGAAAAGGCCGTAACGCCAAGGATTGTGGATACAATAAGGTTATCAACCAATATCGACAGCGCGCAAAACACGATGCCTGCCACAAGGAACATCCACCAGCACTTCGTGCCGAGATAATACTCAGCCTTGATGACAATAGGATGAAAAACACCGATTATCAAAAACGTGGCAAGACCTACTATAATTCCTGTAAAGTTCATAAATATCAATTTTTTACTCCTTTGTATAGCCTCAAAGTGCAGTGCCCCTTCGAGACTACGCTATAAAAATGTTTAATACATATAGTCGTACTGCGAGTAGCTCTTATCGTACTTCAGGTCAGCAAGCGATGCCGCCTTAACGCCGATATTAAATGCCCAGCTCTTGTGATTACCGAAGGGTATCCACGTGAAGGACATCTGCCAGCAGTGCAGGTCACGTGTGATGGATATAGAGGTCATCGACATCTTGCGCGCCGCAAAGTCGTATCCCGAGGTCGCCGTAATCATAGTCTTTGGCGTCAGCTTGACGCTGGCGTTGAAGTTGATTGACTGTTGCAGGTTCCTCTTATATCCTGTAGTACCGTTGTTGGTCAGCTGGGCACTATAGTTGAAGCTATAGTTGAAGCCGAAGTTCCACGGTATCGAGAAGTCGTAGTACTGTCCCGCCATCCACTGCCTTCGCATTGCGGGGTTGAGCTGTCCGTATGGGTCGGACCACGAGTTGAAGTACTCGGCAGGGAATGAGGTGATGTCATTGCCGGCAACCTGGTTGGTATTCTCGCGTGAACGGAACGTGTAGCCGAAGCTCCAGTTGGCTGACTGAAGACGACCAATACTACCGCGGCTCCACATAAGCTTATTGTAGCGTACACCCTGGGGAGATACCTCGTATGGGTCGAGCGTAAGCGACAGGTTGAGGGCGATGTTCTGATAGACCGTAGTACGCAACTGAATAGGCAGCGTAGAGAGGCGCATAGAGTCGGCGAGGAAGTTATACGAGCCCGAGATAGATATTTGGTCGATGAGCTTAACCTTCTTTACCGTATCGCGTGTGCGTATCTTCGCCTCCAGCGACTGCGACAGACCAAACGTGAGGGAGAACTGCTGGCCGCTGCTTGGCACACCGTAGGCGTTGTCCGTAAATGGTGAGTAAACCTTGAACTTACCCGTACTATCTGTCTGCACAGTCTCGTAGAAACCGTACATCTGGCGGCTGAAGTCTGGGGCAAAGCTAAAACCTACGTTGGGCGTAAGCGTATGACGCACAGCCTGCAACTTACGCTCGCGCTTCTTGGCGGTGTAGGTACCATAGACGGTGGTGTTTGCCGATACCGAGGCGTTGTAGTTATACAAGCGCCAGAAGCCATACTCCGGATCGAGGGTCTCCACCTGCTTTGTCTCCTCGTTCCATTGCTGGCTTACCTTCTTGAAGTACCAGCGTTCGGTGTAGTTGAACGATGGGCTGACGTTGATGTAGTTGAAGAGTGACAGCGATGTTGACACGGGGATAGAGTGCTGGATACCGTGCTTCATCTTATTGAGGGTCTCCTTGGTGAAGATTTCGCTCTCCTTGGCATTCACCGAGTTGGTCATCTTCATCGAGTAGCTCATCTTGATCTTCTCATACCAGCGTGTCTTTCCCACAGCCTCCTTACGCTTCAGAGGGTTGAAGCTCGCCACGTTGAAGGTGATGGTTGGGAATGTCACACCGATGGTTTTATCGCGTGAGTTCTGTGATACCGCCATGTTAAGTGAGAGCGAGAATGGCGTACCCTCCCAGTTCTTAGAGTATGAGATTGATGAGTTGGTCTGCGTTGCAAGGATGTCGTTCACGGTGGTTGCCGAGTAGCGGCTATAACCGCTTGATGTAAGGTTCACCGATGCCGAGAATGTAGAGCCAGGGTTGGCCTTGGGATCCTGCGAGTGTGTCCACTGGATTTTGTAGTTGTTCTGCTGCACAAAGTCGGGCTCACCCTTCTCACCTGTGCGGATTGCCGAGTACATAAGGTTGAAGTTACCTCTGAACTTGTAGCGCTTCACGTACTGCGATACGGCAGACACCTCCCACGAACCGAGTGTATAGATACCACCACGGATTGCGAGATCCATGTGCTCACCGAGGGTGAAGTAGTAACCGAGGTCACGGATGAAGAAACCCTTGGCATCCTCACCATAGGTTGGCATCAGGATACCAGACTTTGGACCCGTCTGCACGGGGAAGAAGCCCTCGGGGATACCGGGGAAGTAGATGGGAACATCCTCCATAACAAGGTAGGCATAGCCCGTAATCACCTTCTTGCCGGGGATTACCTTTGCCTGCGTCATGGCGATATAGAAGTGGGGGTGGTCTGTACAGTCACATGTTGTGTACATACCGTGTCCGATGTGGATAGACTCATCGGGGTGCATCTTTACGCTGCTGCCGATAAGCCAGCCGTCACCCTGCTGTGTTGCGATACCCTTGATCTTCGCCTTGCGTGTGTCGAGGTTGTAGGTGATGGTATCCATAGAGTATGGCGAGCCACCATCCGAGAACTCCGGCTGTGTGCTGCGTGGTGTGCCATCCTCCCTGAGGTTTGTTGTGTCGGGATAGCCATGGGCAAAGATGTTCTTTGTCTCCATGTCAACACGCATATAGTCCGCCTTGAGGTTCATGCCCTGGTATGTAACATCACCGCTGCGGTAACTATGAATAAGTTTGTTGCGTGCGTCGAAGACCACAGAGTCGGTAGCCTTACCCTTTACGATGTCAGTGAAACGTATGCCTGCGCCCCTGTTCTGACTTGTCTCCCCTGTTTTATTTGTTGTGTCCTGAATGGGAGAGTGCAGGGCTGTTGTGTCGTTAGACCATAGTGTGCTGAAGTTGTTTCTGCTTGCGGCCGTAAGACCAAAACAGAAACTCAAAAACACCATGGCAAGTAACACCGATGGAAGATATTTTAATACAAAATGCCTCAAAATTCAATATTTTTTTGTAACTTTGCCGACGCAAGTCGGCAAAACCGACAAGGGTGTAGGGTCTATGCGCTCACCCATCCGCGTGGTTACGTACGCTTGCGTCGCGCGAATAACTCGCAAATATAGTAAGAATTTTTATAAAACCGGAATATTTTATGAGAAATCTCATAATAGCGTTGCTAATTGCTCTTGTCCTGCCTGTTGTAGCTAACGCGGGTGAGGAGGCTATTGTTGCCCACGAAGGACAAAAACGAGTGGTGGTGATTGACCCCGGTCATGGTAATCCCCGTCCCGGAAAGGTGATGGGCAAGGTGCGTGAGGCAGATATTGTGCTCGATATATCCAAAGAGGTGCGTCGTCAGCTGGCAACGAAGATGCCCGATCTGGATGTCTATCTGACGCGACACAGCGACTCGTCGTATCACGCCAATCAGAACATGGATAACCGCATGCGTGCAGAGTTTGCGAACAGCAAAAATGCCGACCTTACAATAGGTATCCATGCCAATGCGCTGGAGAATACGAAGGTCAGTGGCTGCGAGGCGTGGGTGTTGTCGCTCGACGAGGCTCTGATGAAGCAGAACAATAGCCGTGCGAACCTTTTTGCAGATGATGGCGATGCGTTGAATATCAACGACCTCGATACAAAGTCTATGGGCTTTATCAAAGTGCTCACACGTCAGCTCGATAACGAGCCCCGCAACAGAATGTTTGCGCAGCAGTGTTGCGACAATATCAAAAAGTGCGGACTCGGTAGCCTTGGCGTTAAGTCGGGTAAGATATGGACTATGCTCTACTATCTTGAGGGACATGGCGTGCTTGTGGAGATTGGCTACATGACCAATCCCTCGGATTTGGCATATATAACATCCGACAAGGGTAAGAGAGCTATTGCAACGGCGCTTGCTGACGCTATTGTCAGCTTCTTCAAGGGCCTGGATGCAATATCGGGTGAAGATGTTTCGTTGGTGGAGAGTGCACCTGTGGCAACGGAGGAGCCTGTCAATGAGAACTTAAACGAGGGATATGCTATTCAGCTAATCTCGAGTACATGCGAGGTTGATATTATGGATTACCAGTTCAAGGAGTATAAGGGTCGTGTGCGACTCCTTATGGGTACTGGCAGCTGGAAGTATAAATATTGCTATGGTAGCTACGCTACGCGAGATGAGGCAAAGGCCGATTTGGAGAGTGCGAGAAAGACGTTCAAGGATGCCTATATTGTCTATTTCAGGGATGGCGCAATCGTAAAAAAATAGCGATTAACGGTTTTTGTATGTAATTAAAACGGAAAAATATGAAAATTAGCAGTTATTTAAAGGTCGGCACATTTGCCGTAATTGTGATTTTAGTTTCATGGTGGGGTATCAAGTGGCTTGGTGGTCAGAATATTCTGCTCACAAACAACATCTACCATGTCTATTATGATGATGTTACAGGCCTCATGGAGTCGGCACGTGTCAAGATGCGCGGCGTAGAGGTGGGTAATGTACGCAGCATTACACTTCTTGATAACAATGTGGAGGTAGAGCTCTCTATTGAGGCGGAGTATGCTGATATGATTCCTGCAAACTCAGTAGCTGAGATCGCTTCGGCAGGCTTGATGGGTGGTATGGAGATCTATATCATTCAGGGTGACTCTGAGGAGATTATGCCTGATGGCGCTACGTTTGAGGGTCGTGTACGCCCCGATATGATTGGCTCGTTGGCTGATAAGGGTGGTGAGTTGCTCGAGGGTCTGAATACTACGGTTGACAATCTCAATACCTTGCTCGATGACAATGGCGAGGGTATCGGTCAGCTTATTGCGAACCTCGAGTCGATGACTGCAACAATTGATGGTGTGCTCGCTTCGTCAAGCGACGATATCGAGGGTGCGCTCAGCGATTTGCACTCGTTCACAACAACGCTCACCGAGAACTCTGCACGCATCGAGGCTATGATTGCAAACCTCGAGACCTTCAGCGGTGACTTGGCTGATGCAGACCTCGTTAACCAGCTCTCGGCAACTGTTGACTCGCTCAATGCGGTGCTCGCATCTGTTGAGGGTGGTAATGGCAGTGTCGGTAAGTTGCTCAACGACGCAGAGTTGTACAACTCGCTTACTACGGCAAGCGATAACCTCGGACTCTTGTTGGAGGATGTCAAGGCTCATCCTATGCGCTATGTAAATATCTCGGTGTTTGGCAAGTCAGCCGAGGAGATGGAGGCTAAGGCTGCGAAGAAGGCTGCCAAGGAGGCTGCCCGCGAGTCAAAGAGAGCGAATAAGTAATATCTATGATATATCCGTCGAATTTTGAACAGAGGGTCGGCTTCGACCGTATCCGAGAGCAGATTGTAGAGCGTTGCTCGATGCTCTCCGCCCGCGAACTCATGGCTCGCGAGGGCTTCTCGCGCTCGCGTCGTGAGGTTGAGGAGCGTCTTGCACTTGCCGACGAGATGCGTCTGGTGCTCTCTATGGAGTCGGGTGCGGAGATTGGTGAGCAGGAGGATCTGCGTTCAATTATCGACAAGGTTGCCGTGGAGGGTGCATACCTCATGGCTGATGAGTGCGCTGTGCTGCTGCGTGCGTTGCGCGGTGTGAGTGCCATTGTGGGCTTCATACGTTCACGCCGCGAGGGTAGTTATCCCGCCTTGCGCCGCATGACCGAGCGTGTGGTGCTCTTCCCGGAGTTGCAGCGCGAGATAGAGCGCGTGGTGGATGATAAGGGCGAGGTGCGCTCTTCGGCATCGCCCGAATTGGCAGAGATACGTCGTGTCATACGCGAGCATGAGGGACAGGTGGCAAAGCGCCTGCAGCAGGTGTTGCAGAGAGCCAAGGCCTCGGGCATCGTTGAGGCGGATGCCATGATATCTATACGTGATGGTCACGCCGTTATCCCTGTTGCTGCGGCAAATAAGCGTAAGTTGGCAGGCTTCATCCATGATGAGTCGGCTACGGGTCGCACGTTCTATGTCGAGCCCGTTGAGGTTGTTGAGCTAAACAACGAACTGCGTGAGCTGGAGTATGCACAGACGCGCGAGATTGTCCGCATACTTACAGCACTTACGGCAGTGTTGCGCCTCGATGTTGAGGGTCTTGCCCGCATCGAGGAGTATCTTACAAAGATTGATATGTTGCGTGCTAAGGCGCGCTGGGCATTGGACAATGGAGCTGTTAAGCCGATTATCTCGACAGATGGCCGTCTGGTGTTGCGTAAAGCGCGTCATCCGCTTCTTGAGCAGACGCTGAAGATGCAGGGCAAGGCTATTGTGCCCCTCGATATGGAGCTTAACGCGGAGCGAAGAATACTCGTTATATCGGGTCCCAATGCTGGTGGTAAGTCTGTCTGCCTGAAGACTACGGGCATATTACAGTATATGGTGCAGTGCGGTTTTCTGGTGCCGGTGCTGGAGAACTCGGAGTTCCCATTGTTCGACTCGCTGATGATTGACATCGGCGACCAGCAGTCGTTGGAGAATGATCTTTCGACATACTCGTCGCACCTTGTAAACATGAAGGCGATGTTGGCGGAGGCCTCGGAGCATACGCTCATAATGATTGATGAGTTCGGCTCGGGAACCGAACCTACGATTGGTGGCGCCATATCGGAGTCGATACTGGAACGTTTTGTGGAGCGAAAGGCCTATGGCGTTATCACTACGCACTATGCCAACATCAAGTACTTCGCTTCGCGCAACGAGGGCATGGCAAATGGCGCTATGGCCTTCGATGTTAAGAATATACAGCCACTCTTTAGCCTTGAGATGGGTAAGCCCGGCAGCTCGTTCGCTATCGAGGTGGCGCGAAAGATTGGTCTGCCCGAAGATATCGTTCGCACAGCGATGGATAAGGCGGGTGAGGACCATATTAATCTTGAGAAGCAGTTGCGCGAGATTGCCCGCGACAAGCGCTATTGGGCCGAGAAGCGTGACCGCATCCGTCAGACCGACCGCAAGGTGGAGCAGCTCGAACAGACATATACCGACCGCCTGCAGAGCATACGCGATGAGCGCAAGGTGATTCTGGATAAGGCGCGTAAGGAGGCTGAGGCGTTGATTTCGGAGGCAAACCGCACTATTGAGAATACCATCCGTACCATCCGCGAGTCGCAGGCCGACAAGGAGCTCACACGTCTTGCGCGTAAGGAGTTTGAGGGCTTTGCCGATACGGTTGTGGATGATGCAGCGGAGAAGCATGACGACCACATCAAGCGCGAGATGGAGCGTCTGGCACGCCGTCGTGAGCGCAGAGAGGAACGTCGTTTGGAGCGCGAAAAGGGCATAGAGCAAGCTCCGAAGGTTGAGGTGCCTAAGCCTGTAAAGATTGAGGTGGGTACGAAGGTCAAGATTGATGGTCAGGATGTGCCAGGCGTTGTGCAGATGATTAAGGGCAAGAAGGCACAGGTGGCATTTGGCCAGATGATGATAATGGTGGAGATGGAGCGCCTTAAGGTGGTGAGCTCGGCGGAGTATCGCGAGGCTACACGCCCCACAACGGCACGCACGGTGGTATCGGTGGATATCAACCAGCGTAAGCTCAATTTCCGCGACACTATAGATGTGCGTGGCATGCGTGCCTCGGAGGCACTGACTGCCGTTGAGGATTTGGTGGACGATGCCCTTATGGTGGGCGTATCGGGCGTTACAATCCTTCATGGCAAGGGTACGGGTGCACTCAAGGAGGAGATACGTCGCTATCTGCGCACGCTGCGCGATGTGGCGAGTGTTGCCGACGCCCATGCTGACAGAGGTGGCGCCGGCATTACCGTGGTAACGTTTAAACGTGACTAATAGCTTATATATATGAATTACCTATTGTCTGAAATTGCCCGTATCGTGGGTGGTGAGCATCGTGGTTGCGACCTCAGAGTCAAAGAGGTGGCTACCGATTCGCGTGGTGTCTTCTCGTCTGACGACATGGTCTTTGTGGCTATCAACGGCAAGCACCATGACGGCCATACCTTCATTCCTGCAATGGTGGCACGCGGAGTCAAGGCCTTCATCGTTGAGCGCGATGTCGAGATTATGGAGGAGGGTGTTGGCATTATCATCGTTCCATCGGCAATAGGTGCCCTGCAGCGACTTGCAGCACATCATCGTCGTGAGTTCCGCGGCAGGGTGGTTGCCATCACAGGCTCCAACGGCAAGACCATCGTGAAGGAGTGGGCGTCACGCTCCATGCCCGATTCGGTGCGTTCGTTTGCCTCGCCCAAGAGCTACAACTCGCAGCTCGGCGTAGCACTATCGTTGCTTATGCTCGATGGCGAGGAGGAGGTTGCCTTTATCGAGGCTGGCATCTCGGAGCCAGGCGAGATGGAGCGTCTGGAGGCTATGATACGCCCCGATATTGTCGTTGTGACATCTATTGGAGATGCCCACTCGGCAAACTTCACTTCGGAGCGCGCAAAGATTGAGGAGAAGTTGTTGCTCGCGCGCCGCGCACGCACAATCATATATAGTAGCGAATATCGCTCGCTGGCACGTTGCATAGAGGAGCTCTACAGCGACCGTGAGCTTATAGATAGCAGCACCGAATCGGTAGAGGATGAACTTGAGCTGAGCGATGCTCTGTCGGTGGACGCACTCCATGTCTCGGCGCTTATGCGCAGGTTGGGCTATGGTGTCGATGATGCTGTATTTTCGGCACATGTGGCTATGCGCCTCGAGCTGAAGGAGGGTGTCGATGACTCGATGATTATTGATGACACATATAACTCCGACATCAACTCTGTGGTTGTCGCTCTCGATGCGCTGTATGTGCAGTCGATGGGCAGGCGCAGGGTGGCTGTCATCTCGGATATTCGTCAGAGTGGCATCCCCAGCGAGGAGTTGTATCAGCGTGTTGCTGCCGCAGTGAAGAAGGCGGCTGTTGACCATCTCATAGGTGTTGGCGAGACAATATCGTCGTTTGCCCACCTCTTCCCACGAGGCTCGTCATTCTATCTCAATACCGATGAGCTTATCGAGAACTTCGAGCGTGAGCGCTGGGCAAAGTCCGTAATATTGATTAAGGGTAGCCGCGATAGCAGATTTGAGCGCCTTACACGCCTCCTGGAGCGCCGTACGCATACAACAACACTGGAGGTTGACCTCGCGGCGATGAAGAAGAACCTCAACTACTTCCGTCAGCATCTGCCCTCGCACCATCCTATTGTGGCAATGGTGAAGGCGGGCAGCTATGGCACGGGAGATGTTGATGTGGCACGCATGCTTCAGCATGAGGGTGTGCGCTACCTGGCTGTGGCCTTTGCCGATGAGGGTGTGTTGCTTCGCAAAAAGGGTATAACAATGCCTATAGTTGTACTTAATGCCGATCAGGATAGCTTCGATATGATGATTGCCCACGACCTTGAGCCAGAGATTTACAGCTCTCACTCGCTGGATGCCTTCAGACGTGCTGTGCACCATGCGCGCCGTGAGGCATATCCCATTCATATCAAGCTCGATACGGGTATGCACCGCCTCGGATTTGTGGATGATGAGATAGATATGCTGGGTCGTGCCATCCACCTCGATACATCGCTGCATGTGGCTTCGATATTCTCGCACCTCTCGTCAGCAGATATGCCCTCGGAGGATGACTTTACGCGAAAGCAGATTGCGGCATTTGACTATATGAGTCAGCAACTCACAGAGTGGCTGGATTACAAGCCTCTGCGACATATCGCCAACTCGGCGGCTATCGTGCGATTCAAGGAGGCACATTTTGACATGTGTCGTCTGGGCCTGGGCTTGTATGGCTTTGGCTTTGAGCATAACGACAAACTTATCCCCGTTGCGAAGCTCTCGACACGCATAGTGCAGATTAAGACCCTGGCAAAGGGTGAGTCCATAGGTTATGCACGCTCTGCACGCACCGAGCGCGAGACGATAATTGCAACCATCCCTGTGGGCTATGCTGATGGTCTGGACAGACACCTTGGTAATGGTCGCTGGGAGGTGTTGGTACGCGGCAATCGTGCCCCTATCGTGGGTCGCGTATGCATGGATAGTGCGATGATTGATATTACAGACATTGAGGGCGTTGAGGTAGGTGACAAGGTTACGATATTTGGCCCCGAGAGTGGTAATACGCTTGAGGATATGGCGCGCGTGCTCGACACCATATCTTATGAGATTATGACCTCTATCTCGGCGCGCGTAAAACGAATATATACAGAAAGATGACGAGTGGTACACTATATATGATTCCATGCCCCATATCGGATAATACGCCCGTGTGGGATGTGCTGCCTGAGGCCAATCGCAAGATTATGGACTCGCTCGACTACTTCATCGTCGAGAATACACGCTCGGCACGCCGCTTTCTCTCGAAGGCAGGCGTATCGCGCAAGATCGAGGAGCTGGAGTTTGTGGAGCTCAACGAGCATACGACAGATGCCCGCGAGGTGGAGCGTATGCTGAAGCCCGTGCTGGAGGGTCGCTCGGCGGGTGTTATCTCGGAGGCGGGTGTGCCTGGTGTTGCGGACCCTGGTGCTGCAATTGCTGCGCTGGCACATCGTCATGGTGTGCGCGTGGTGCCTCTTGTGGGTCCTTCGTCAATACTTATGTCGGTGATGGCCTCGGGACTTAATGGTCAGTCCTTCGCCTTTGTGGGATATCTGCCCATCAAGGAGCCTGAGCGTCAGCGCAGATTGAGAGAACTGGAGCGAAGAGCTGTGGAGGAGCACCAGTCGCAGTTGTTCATCGAAGCGCCCTATCGTAATGTAAAACTCTTCGAGACGCTCGTCAAGAGTCTGTCGCCACGCTTAAAACTAACGGTGGCTACGGATATCACCGCACCAGATGAGTATATACGTACAATGACCATCGAGCAGTGGCGTAAGGCGGGTGTGCCACCATTTGAGAAGCGCCCAACGATATTTATATTAGGCATATAATTTGTTCATATATAATATGTAACAATTAAATTTATAGTAAATATGAAGGGTCAAACGACAGATAATGAGAAAGATATGAAGACAACTAACGTTGAAACGGAGAATGCTGAGACAACTGTAGATACACCATCGACTGACAATGTGTCAGTTGATGCTAATGAAAATGCTGACAATGTGTCAGCGGAGCCAACCCTCGAGGAGCAGCTTGCTGTATGGCGTGACAAGTATCTTCGCCTGCAGGCAGAGTTTGATAACTTCCGCAAGCGCACCATCAAAGAGAAGATGGAGCTCGTGGAGCGAGGCTCGGAGGGTGCATGGAAGGCTGTGTTGCCTGTGCTTGACGATATCGAGCGTGCTGTGGCAGCCTCGGCAAAGAGCGAGGATATCGTAGCATTGCGTGAGGGTGAGGCCTTGGTAATGAAGAAGTTTGAGAGTGTGCTCAACGCCGCAAATATCACTGCTATCGACTGCGTAGGCAAGCCTTTTAACGAGGATGAGCAGGAGGCTGTGGCTCGTTTTGCTGCGGGTGAGGACAAGCGTGGCTTGGTTATCGACTGCGTGCAGCGCGGCTATAAGATGGGTGAGCACGTATTGCGCTATGCCAAGGTTGTTGTTGGCGAATAATTGAGACTACTATGGCTGAAAAGAGAGATTATTATGAGGTGTTGGGCGTTGAGAAAAACGCTGATGCCGAGACTATAAAGAAGGCATACCGTAAGGCCGCTATCAAGTTCCACCCAGACAAGAACCCAGGCGATAAGGAGGCCGAGGAGAAGTTTAAGGAGGCTGCTGAGGCATACGACGTGTTGTCAAACGACGACAAGCGTGCTCGCTACGACCGCTTTGGTCATGCAGGCATGAATGGCGGTGCTGGTGGCGCTGGCGGCTTTGGCGGCTTCGGTGGTGCTGGTGGCTTCTCGATGGATGATATCTTCGAGCAGTTTGGCGATATCTTTGGTGGTGCATTTGGTGGCTTTGGCGGCGGTCGCAGCCGTGGCGGTCGTCAGAGAGTGAACCGCGGTAGCGATGTTCGCATTACCGTGCGCCTTACGCTCAAGGAGATTGCTGAGGGCGTAACCAAGAAGCTTAAGATTAACAAGATTGTAGCCTGTGAGAAGTGCGGTGGCACGGGCGCGAAGGATAAGTCGGCATACTCGACATGTACGCAGTGTGGCGGCTCGGGCTATGTTATCACTGTGCAGAACTCGTTCTTTGGTCGCATGCAGACACAGAGCGTGTGTCCTACATGTCAGGGCGAGGGTCGCATCATCAAGGATAAGTGTACTCACTGTGGTGGTGAGGGCACGGAGCGCGGTGACAAGATTGTTGAGGTTAAGATTCCCGCGGGCGTATCTGAGGGTATGGCACTCACGCTTCAGGGTATGGGTAACGCTGCGCGTCATGGCGGCGTGAATGGTGACCTCATCGTCGTAATCAAGGAGGAGGAGCACGCAGACTTCGAGCGTAGCGGTAACAATCTCGTTCACAACCTCCGTATCTCGGTTACTACGGCAATTCTTGGTGGTGATGCCGAGGTGCCCACAATCGATGGTCGTGTGCGCATATCTATCGATGCAGGTACGCAGTCGGGTAAGGTGATGCGCTTGCGTGGCAAGGGTCTTCCCGATGTGAATGGTCGCGGTCGTGGTGACATCATCATCGTGGTTGATGTTGTCATCCCAACGGAGTTAACTAAGGAGGAGCGCAAGCTCGTTGAGCAGCTTAGCGAGCAGCCAAACTTCAAGCAGACAGAGAGCAAGCAGGATCAGGATATTCTCTCTCGAATGAAGAACTTCTTCCGATAGTATATTGTGATAAGCAGTCATCGGCGGCGTCTCGCTTGTCTTCGAAATCCTCATTTACTTCAAGTAAACTGCGGTTTCTTAGCCTACGACGAGTCACCACATCTAACTGCTTCTTACAACATACAAAAAACAGTAAGTTGAAAATATTTCAATAATATAAGATGTCGATATTCAGACCACATAAGACCAAGCCGCGCCAGTTCAACTATACGCCACGCTACTATGACCCCGTAAAGGAGGCATTCAATCAGCGTCGTAAGGAGCTGCATGGTACGTCAAGCGAAACGGACGATTTGCCCTATTCGCCCGGTGACTACCTGCGCGTGAAGAGTCAGGCGCGTCGTGACTCGCGCGAGGAGCAGGCAAGAGCATCGTCAAACCGCCTCCTGCGCTATGGTATTCTTATTGTGGTCGTAGGCCTGGGCTTTGCGGTTGTCATGCCCCATGTTGTGGGTATTATGACACGTTTCATGAATGCAGGTGAGATTTCAGAATCGGCACCTCAGATGACCATGTCGTCGGTAGAGGATATGCCTGTGGACAGCACTTCAGCGCCACAGTCAATCACGCTTATCGAGCAGCATGGTGATATCGATTTCAGAGAGTTCGAGAGCCTCACGCCTGAGACTGTCAGCGAAATCGAGGAGTGGAACAGACAGAACCCTACCATCACAATCTACGATGATGACGTGGAGATTAAGGATGGTAAGCGCGTGCAAAAGAGTGAATAATAAGAGTTTATGGATCGAATAAAACTACTGCCTGAGATTGTTGCAAATCAGATTGCAGCAGGCGAGGTTGTCAATGCACCCTCGAACGTCGTCAAGGAGATGATGGAAAACTCCATTGACGCGGGAGCGAAGTGTGTGCGTGTCAACTTCCGTAATGGTGGTAAGGATATGATTCAGATTGTCGATGATGGCATCGGCATGTCGGCTATGGATGCACGCATGGCCTTTGACCGCCATGCAACATCGAAGATACGCTCGATAGAGGATGTGTATCAGTTGCACACGTTCGGTTTCCGTGGTGAGGCGTTGGCAAGTATCGCTGCCGTGGCCGAGGTGGAGCTTCGCACACGCCGCGAGGGGGATGAGCTGGGTACGCTTACGGAGATTTCGGGTGGCGAGTTCCGCAGTCAGACACCTGTGTCGTGCTCGAAGGGCTCGCAGTTTGTGGTGCGCAACTTGTTCTACAATGTGCCCTCGCGCCGTAAGTTTATCGATGGTGATAACTCGCGCCTTGCATCGCAGATAAAGAGTGAGTTTCAGCGTGTGGCACTGTGCAATCCTGATGTAGAGTTTGAGTTGAGGCAGAATGATGCTCCATTGTATATGTTGCCGCCTACAAACAGACGTGGCCGTATTGTTGATATCGTTGGTAAGCACATACGTCAGAACCTGCTCGATGTAGATGTCAACACCTCGGTGGTGCGTATTGAGGGCTTTGTCGGTCGTCCCGCAGCAGCGAAGAAGCGCAACAATGAGCAGTATCTCTTTGTTAATGGTCGTTACTTCTACTCGCAGGCGATGCAGCGAACCATCGTGCGTGCCTACGAGAAACTTATACCCGAGGGGTGTATGCCCTCCTATTTCATCTATCTCACGGTAGATCCCGAGAGGGTAGATGTGAATGTGCATCCGCAGAAGACAACCGTCAAGTTTGCCGATACGGATACGATACTTGAGATGTTGCAGGCAGCCATCAGGGAGACTCTCGCAAAGACGGGTGCTGTGCCTATGATGGACTTCTCGGATGAGGGCGCTGTTGATATTCCGGTTATTGGATGTAATACGCCCAGGTCGTTTGTCGAGCCACGTTCGTCGAGCAACATATCGTATAACCCCTTCCTTGAGGAGTATATCGACCCTACGGCACCTATGCCCGATGTCCCATTTACGGGCTTCGACGTTCCCTTTACGGGCGGTGCGGTCAAGGGTGGTGGTATGAAGCTGCCAAAGGTGGAACTCGCGGAGGAGTATGCTGTGCATACATCATCGATGAGCTCAATGCCCTCGGGAAGCGTTATGGAGTTTATTGATGATGATGAGTCGTGTGATGAGTCCCTCTTCGATATAGTCTCATCATCTATGGCCTCCGTTGAGGAGATTACATTCGCGGAGTGTATGTCGCTTGGCTCGGGATATGCTGTGGCAAAGTATGGATGCAAGAGTGTGCTTGTGTCGTTGCAGCGCGCCAAGGAGCGTATATTGTTCGAGGAGGTGCTTCGTGCAATGAAGGGCGGCGCGGTGGCTACGCAGCGCATGTTCTTTGCCGAAGAGTTGCAGCTCTCGTTGGCGGAGTATGAACTTATGGAGGAGCACGCTACGGAGTTTGCCGCTATGGGCTTTGAGGTGGAGTATCGTGGCGAGGGTGCAATCTCGGTTGTTGGTCGCCCTGCAATCCTCGATATGGCTACGCCACTCGATGAGCTGTTGTATGAGCTGTTGCACGGCATTGAGGATGGTGATATGCCTCTGGAGCGTGAGCGCGAGCGCATGGCAGAGCTTATGGCACGCCGCGGTAGTGCGGGCTATGGTCGTGGTGTCTCGTCGGCAGATGCTCTCGAGTTGTTGCACCGCCTTGAGAAGTGCTCAAACCCCAGCTTTACCAATTCGGGTGCCCCAATCATCGCGGAACTTACAATGGATGAGGTGAAGGCGAAGTTGGCAAAGTACTAATAAGTAACCCAATTATTTGGTATGTCTATTTTTAGAACACATAACATGACACCCCCTGTGGTGCTCAACCTGATGTTGGCAAATGGCGTAGTCTTTTTGGCTACGACACTCTTTGCCGATGGTATGTTGTATGAGAAATTTGCGCTGTTCAATGTGGATTTCAGATGTCTTGGCCAGGAGAATGCCACGCTCTTCCACATTTGGCAGCCATTTACGTATATGTTTTTGCATGGAGGCTTTTCGCACCTGTTCTTCAATATGTTCTCGTTGTGGATGTTTGGTCGTACCCTCGAGATGGAACTCGGAGCGAAGCGCTTCCTTATTTATTATATAGTATGTGGTGTGGGTGCTGCGCTGTTCCAGATGGGTATGGCACAGATAGACCTCGCACACCTCGACGTAGGCTCACGTGCATGGGCTATCTACATGGGTACGCCTACGGTAGGTGCTTCGGGTGCTATCTTCGGTCTGCTCCTGGCATTTGGTATGTTGCACCCCGATGCTATCATCTCACTCATCTTCCCACCCATATCAATGAAGGCAAAGTGGTTTGTTATTGTATATGGCGCATTGGAGCTCTTGCTCGGTGTGTCGGGTTCGATGAGTAATGTGGCACACTTCGCACATCTCGGCGGTATGTTCTGGGGATGGTTGCTATTTGTGTGGTGGCGCTATCGTGACCGTAATCGAAACTACTACTATTAGGCTTTAAAAACACAAACAGACACAATAAACACAAACTAACCCATACCCCCACTTAATTCGGGGGGTCAAACACCATTAACTTATGTCGAATAATAGCCAAACCTACAGCAATTCGCCACTCGGAGGCTCTGAAAGAAGACAAAAACACTCATTCATTGGTACGATCTTCTTTATAATACATTTGGCCTTGACAATGTCTCTCTCTGTAGCGCTTGTCATCTCCTATCTTACGCCATACATCTCACCCAAGAGCTTCGGTTCGCTGACTATCATGGGTCACTTCGCACCCGTACTCTACATCATGGTTGTGGTGTGTATGCTATTGTGGCTCATCGCCCGCAGATGGAAGCTCGCGGGTATAGTTGCACTATTGCTTATCCCTGGTCTGTCGCACTTCTCGCAGTTCTACAACTTGGCGTTCATGCGTGAGGCGGAGAATAAGCCTATGCCAAAGAATATGCTCACGGTGGTTACATACAACGTGCGCGGCTTCCAGAACGACAGCTGCAAGCGTGCCGTGGCAGATTATGCCGATTTCATCGCCTCGTCGAATGTCTTTAGCCAGGACAGACGTGCGGCTGATATCATCTGCTTGCAGGAGTTCTCGAAGGATGTCGAGGGTATCGAACTCGTTGATTCGCTCCTGAAGGGTGATTTTAAGGAGGTCTATGTCCGAGATGTCAAGGAGTCGGAGTATGCCGTATTGCGTACCTATAGCCGCCATAAGATTATTGATGCCGGCAGCATCGCAGGTACTGGTCGCGGTACAACGCAATGGGTGGATGTCTTGAAGGATGACGACACAATTCGTGTGTTCAACAACCACTTCTACTCTATGAGCATCTCAAGCGCCGACAGCGCCGATATCTCGCGTGGTACAATTCTCAATGATGGTGACCGTGTAAAGAGTATCATCGATCGCATTGCTGATAACTCATCTGTGCGTATAGACCACGTGGACTCGTTGCGTAAGGTTATCGATGCTACACCATACCGCCATATCGTTGTTGGTGACTTCAACGATACCCCCATGTCGTTTGTATATAAGAGCATGACGGAGAACCTTACCGACCTCTTTGCTGTTAAGGGTAGCGGCTTCGGCTACACATATCGTCCTTTGTGGGGTTGGTTGCGTATCGATTATGTGTTGTACTCAGAGGGATTTGAGCCTGTGGGTTATAACACCAATACGGATATCACATTGTCGGATCATGTGCCCGTAATTGCACAGTTTAAGGTTGCTGACGAGTAGTCGTGATCAGAAATTAACACTTTTGAGGGTGTAAAATGCGTTTTTTGAATTAGATAATTTTGCAGTCTCGAATTTTATGTTTACCTTTGCGCGCTATTATTAACTAATTTAACTTTTGTAACAATGCCAAAAATGAAAACAAATGCCGCTGCGAAGAAGCGTTTTTCTTTCACCGGCACAGGTAAGATCAAGCGTAAGCACGCTTATCACAGTCACATCCTGACAAAAAAGACT
>JAEIGA010005486.1_pt1 | contig 19381 bp, 12 predicted proteins | sample 9270691 | NCBI WGS metagenome assembly JAEIGA01 (sample SAMN17057246, study PRJNA624740) | gut metagenome | biome: biome; isolation source: fecal sample | host: Bos grunniens | place: China: Xizang | collected 2019 | reverse complement strand
TTCTATGTTCATCGGTTCGGGTAAGATTTGCCAAAGTAGCCGCATCAAAGTGGGTAAATACTACCGCCTCTATTGTTCTATGTGGACACGCGATGGCGGCAACCGCGTAATTTATTCTGACGACTTCGGTGGTTCGTGGAAGGTGCTGGGTACGATTTACGACCGCCCTGCTCCTAATGGCGACGAACCCAAGGTGGAAGAACTGCCCGATGGTAGCGTGTTGCTTTCAAGCCGTTGCACCGGTCGCTACTTCAACATTTATACTTACACTGATGTAAAGAAGGGCGAAGGTTCGTGGGGAACTGTGGCGCTCTCTGATGCAAAGAACAAGGGGGTTGCTGCTGTGGGCAATTCTACCAATGGTGAAATCATGATTGTACCCGTTGTGCGTCAGAAGGACGGTGTAAAGACTTACTTGGCACTTCAATCTGTGCCCTTCGGTCCTGGAGGTCGTAAGAATGTGGGCATCTTCTACAAGGAACTCACGGATTATGCTACCGACTTTGCTACACCTGCACACTTCGCAGAAAACTGGGATGGCTGCCACCAGGCAAGTAATATGGGTTCGGCTTACACCACAATGACTCTTCAGAAGGACAACACCATTGGCTTCCTTTACGAAGAATCAACCTTTGCGCGCGACTACACCATCGTATATAAGAACTACACTATCGAGCACATCACAAACAATCGTTATGCTTACTGCGACGACCCCTCGTTGGCGAAGACTTACATCGCTGAAAAGGTGGTGAATCAGAAGGTAAAGAGCGTGTTTGTAGGAAAGGCTTGCAAGCACATTGTGGGCGTGCCTGATGTCAACAAGCGTAAGAGCGTGGAGAAGGTGGCAAAAGCCATTCAGAAGCGCGCTACCGTAGACGGTGTGGCACGACTCAACAAGAGCATTTCTAACACCGTATTTGGGGTGCTTGACGGCAAGCAGTATCGCTTGCGCAACCTCGGTTATTTGGAAGGAAGTAACGCGTATAACAACAACCAATACTTGCGTGCTACTCATGGTAAAATTATGGCAAGCGCTCTCAACGAGAACGACGAAGGTCAGATTTGGACACTCCAACGCACGGAGGACGGACATTGGCGCTTGTATAATGAGAAGTATGAGGTGTATATGGGCAAACCTGCTGCAACAAGCGCCCTCATTCTTCCTACAGAGGATGTTGAAGAAGCGGGCACCTTTGCTATCATCAGCGACCGCGAAGGTAAGTCTGTGTTTAACGAACAGCAGACTACCAATGTGAGTTACCCCTGCTTCCACCTCTCACAGGCAAACACTATTGTCACTTGGAATGCTTCTGCACCCTCAAAGTGGGAAATCATTGCCGTAAACCCTAACGATTACTGCACTGACGCGCAAAAACAATGCTGTAAGTAACTCATCAATACTTCCACAAATAGAGTGGGTGTGTCAAAACGAAAATCTTGACACACCCACTTTTTTTGCGACATTTTAAAACCTTATGACCGCTTGACCTCAAGTGGCTATAAAAACGGCATCCTGGAGAATAAAAAATCCAAGGGAGATAATTTTATTTCCAAAGGGAATAATTTTATTTATTCGCCGAACAATTTTACGCCCCAAAAATCACCAAAAAAAGAAGTGGAGATAGACGCTCTTACTGTCCTATCTCCACTGCTATAGTTATCGTTTATCTCGTACAACCTACCAAAGCCACAACAAGATGCGGTACTTTCCACTAATGGGAGCGCCATTCTCCAACACTCCACTGAATTTACCTTCTACCATCACGCCTTGTCCGACCTTTCGGATGGAGGTGACATTGTGCGTGCCGCGTTGCACAGGGATAAAGTCATAATCATCCGTAATATATTCGATGTCAAGGTCAAAGCATTGAGGGTAATCGCTGCTGTTGAGCCGATAAGAGCCAGGTGAAGCACTTGCCACGGCGTTTAAGTCGGAAGTGAACCACAACATAAAGTCAATGGGATCGGTGTCACAAGTGTAAACACAACTATAATCAGAAGTTTCACTAACGCCAGTACATTCAATCACCTTTTTAAAGGTTTTGCCATTCACCGTTACCTCAAGGTATTCACCACTCCTCCCACTGCTGTCGTCTTCGCTACACGCTGTAAAGCCAAAAACTACGACGCTCAAGAGGAGAATTGCTAGTTTACTCATCAGTTTCATAATATGTTGATTTATATGTGACATTCATCGGGTGTGCACCCCTTTATTTTCTATCCCTCCACACCTTCAGCCCACAGAGCAAGGAGGCACATAAGAAGATTCCGCCAACACCGTATTTAATCCACATATTAGGCATAAGACAAACGCCAAGTGTGGCTACGAGAAGCAGGAATTGCAGCAGTGTGCGCAACAGTGTGGCGCGCTTCATACGGAAGTGATAGCGGTAAGCGTAGAAGAGGTTGATTGCCAGTAGGTCGTAAAGGTTGGCAACGGTCAATCCGAAGCCTGCACCAAGCAGTCCACCCAGGCGGAAGCCCACAATTACGGCTACCGTAAACACAATATTGTAAAGCACTTCCATCACCAAATAAATGCGCGAGTCGCCTTTGGCGATGGAGAGGTAGGCCACGGGAGTGTACACCGCTTTAAAGAACATGTAACACAGCGCCGCAAGCACCATGGGCGAAACGACAAGAAACTCCTCGGTGTAAAGCAGACGGATGATGAGCGGAAGCCCCAGGGCAAAGGCAATGAGGAAAGGCGCCATAAGCATCACGAGGGCATCGATCTGGCGGTTGACAATCGTGTTCATATCCTCCTGTTGGTCTATGACAGCCGTCAGGCGCGGGTAATAGTCGGCATCGACAGCCACAAAGAGAATGCGGGCATAACTTACAATCAATGTAAACCCTACGCCGTAATATCCTACGAAGGCTTCACCCGAATGTTCGTTCATGAATGAGCGCACAAAAAGTTCTGCCCCCGAAGCTACAGCCCCTGCCAGGACAAAAGAAACACCAAGACGCAAAAGGGGAACGCCTTCTACACGAAAAGTCTCCTGGCGAAAATTAAGGTGGTAGGGATAATGACGGGTGGTGGCCCACAGGTAAATGCCGAACAACGAGAAGGCGGAGAGGCACAAGACGGGAATAACTGCGCCAACGCCAAAAGTGGCGTAAAGAGGCACTGCAAGACAAAGGGTAAACAAGGCACCAAGAAGCGTGCAGAGCGCCAATTTCTTGAGTTGGTGAGTGGCTTTAAGCAAGGTCATCTCGCCCGCAAACATGGCTGAAAAGAACACCAACGGAGCCAAGGCGCAACACTCCATCCAGCGGCCACTGTCGTTTAGGAACCACTGCGCCAAGAGGGGGGAAAGTATGAGCATAACGCCACCGCCCAACAGCGCTGTAACAAGCACCCACGAGCGCAGGGTGGCAATACTGTTGCGCAGCGCTACGCCCGAAGGTTCGGATTCATACAACTGCGCAATCTTACGCACCCCACTAATACCCAGCCCTAACTGTGTCAAATGACCGATGAATTCGGCAATTTTACTGTACAAGTCTGCCGTACCTATTCCCGCACCACCAATAAAAATTGCCGTAAATTTATTGCGCACAATGGAGAGGAGCAAGTGAAGCACCTGCACCCCGCCCAGCAAACTTGTGCTGCGAAGAATATGTCGAAGAGAGTAATTGATAATGAGGTAGTGAGGTTGGAAAGTCTTGAGGGTATGAGAGAGGAGCGTTTCTCGTCTACTCGTACCTATAAACCGGTCGACGAATAAAACTTACACCATCGGCAGCGAATGTCCCTTGGTCTTACGATAAAGGTCGAGGGCATACACATCGGTCATGCCTGAAATGTAGTCGAGCACAGCCATCAGGCGGTCGTAAAGACGCGGCGCACGAACTTGGTACTGCGTAGAGATTTGGCGCAACAGGAGTTGGCTATAAGCCTTCTCGGGAGAAACGACAGCCTCGGTAAGTAAATCAAGAAGGGTATAGATAATATGATACCCCGAAAGGTCTATGTCCGTAACGGATTTAGAATTGTAAATCTTGCGATAAGCCACACGCTCACATTCCTTGTAAGCGGCATGTAAATGCGCAGGGAGATGGTCGATGAGTGAGCCTTGGAAAGAACCTTCTAAAATGGCTGTTTCGTTGTCTACAAAGATGTTTACACAAGCCTGCTCCAACGCATTGATAACACAAGAACGGAGGTAGATGATTTGGTCGTCAACATCTGTGTCGGAAGCGTAAGCCTCAAAGATTTGCGTGCGCTCTTCTTCCTCAAAGAATCCCATGAACAAGTCCAAGGTCTCTTGGTCACTCAAGAGTTTCAACTTATGAGCGTCCTCAATGTCCATGATTTCATAACAAATATCATCAGCAGCCTCCACAAGGTAGACAAGCGGATGGCGCGCATAGCGCTTTTCTCCGTCAACTTCCTCTAATACAGGGATGCCGAGCTCTTGAGCAATCGTCTCATAGGTCTTTACCTCCGCATTGAAGAATCCAAATTTCGACTTTTTCGTACCCAATTGCGAGGAGTGAGGATACTTTACGACGCTGGCGAGCGTGGAATATGTCATCACGAAGCCTCCCTTTCGACGCCCATCAAATTGGTGGGTAAGCAATCGGAAAGTGTTGGCGTTGCCATCAAAATGAATCATGTCAAGCCATTGGGCATGCGTCAGGCGGTCGCCGTCTGGGGCAACATAGTTGTTAAAGCGCTTACCATTACCTTCTGCAAAAAAGCTGCGAATCGCACGCTCCCCAGAATGTCCAAAAGGAGGGTTACCCATATCATGAGCAAGGCATGCTGCCGAAACGATACCCCCAATGGAAGAAAGAGGGGTGGCAGACAATTCCGGATGACGCGCTAAAAGTTCTGCAGCAACATCAGAACCTAAAGAACGCCCAACACTGGCCACCTCAAGGCTGTGCGTAAGGCGATTGTGCACAAAGATACTTCCTGGGAGAGGGAATACTTGTGTCTTATTTTGCATGCGTCGGAAGGCGGGAGAGAAGATTAAGCGGTCGTAATCACGCAAAAATTCTGAACGACGCTCTGAAAGCGCCTTATGACTGTCTTCCTTGCCAAAGCGCTTGTGAGAAAGTAATGTTTGCCAATTCATAAACGCAAAAGTAGTTAAAAGCAAAGAGTTACCCCCTACTTTCTATTATAAAAAACAGGGGAGGACTTATTTTTTTCTTATTTTTGCGGTAAAATACATAACTATGTCCCCAGAATCACCTACAACTATGAATGTAAGAATCATCAACCGCTCTCATCATGCCCTTCCTGTCTATGCTACAGCCTTAAGCGCAGGTATGGACCTCCGTGCAAATCTTGAATCTCCCATTACCTTGCGCCCCCTGGAACGCTGTTTGGTTCCCACAGGCCTCTTTATAGCCCTTCCTCAAGGGTATGAAGCACAGGTGCGCCCTCGTTCGGGACTCGCCCTCAAAAAGGGAATTACCGTTCTCAACACTCCGGGCACAATTGATGCGGATTACCGCGGTGAGATTGGAGTTATTCTTGTAAACTTGTCAAATGAAGATTTCGTCATCAACGATGGCGAACGCATTGCACAAATGGTGGTGGCACGCCACGAAACTGTAGAGTGGGAGGCCGTAGAAAGCTTGGACGAAACAGAGCGTGGCGCTGGTGGTTTTGGACATACAGGAAAAGCATAAATCCTTCCAACATCACTGCCCGACTACATCTACTCGCCCTACACTATGCGCCCATCTTTCATTCGCATCTTTCTTCTCCTCATAGTACTGCTGTCCACCTTTGTGGGGTGCAGTACCAGCAAAAAGGCAACACGCTCCACGGACGCGTTGCCTGCTCGTGTGCGCCTTACTGCAACGGAGCAGCAGCATTTTAACTTGCTCTACCACGAGGCGCTCATTTGCTTGGAGCGCAATGAATATGACGCTCACATGGTATTGTTGGAGCGTGCGCTTGATATTGATAGCACTGCGGCTGAAGCTTTATGGTTATTGGCGCGTACACAATATGCATTTGCTAAGCGCAACGATTCTATACAGCGAAGAGAGGCGGTCGCAAATATGCAACGCGCGGCATATTATAGCCCCAATGATGTGGACATTCAAGAGAACCTCGCCATCATACTTGATTACGAAAACAGGCATGAAGAAGCATTGGCGTGTTACGAGCGCATTGCGCAACTGCACCCCACAATGACTTCACAGACACAGTTGGCAGAGAGCTACAAGCACCTCGGACACCTCACAAAAGCCTTGAATGTGTACAACCAAATGGAACGACAGAGCGGACGAACCCGAGATATCATTTGGGGTAAATTAGGAGTGCTTGGAGAAATGAGAGATTCCCTCCATTTCTTTGCGTTTTTAGATACCATCATAGAGGAGCACCCCAATGTGTACGAGTATCAAATTTACAAAGGGGAAAGTTATAATGACACCTACAACCGCCCTGATTTGGCTGTTGAAATCTACAACAACATCCTGCACCAATCGCCCCAAAACAAACAAGCACAATATGCCTTAGTGAAGCACTATGCTAATCTCAACGACCATGAGAATTTTTACGAAAGCGTAAAGACATTGGTTCGGAACAAGCATATTGAGGAACAAATACGCACTGAAATTTTAACAAACTACATTCGCTACTGCATCGTTGAAGATAGTTTGCGCCTCAACAACATACGCTTATTCTTGGACTCTATGGAGTATACCGAGAATTCAACGGGTGAAATTTCTGCTGCTCATGTTGACTTGATGCTTTATCTTCAAGCAGCACCAGATAGTACTCTCAATGCTATCAACCGCACTCTCCGTTTTCATCCTGAGAATACTTATATTCGCAGACAAGGTATGGCGCTCTGCTATCGCAACGACAACATTGATGAATTGATTCGACTCTGCGAGGAAGGACAATATTACGAACCGCAAGAGTTAAGTTATTATCATCTGCCCGCCATTTTCTACCTGCAAGAAGGGGACCACGAAGCAGCAATAACCACCTTAGAGCGTGGAGAGCCTTACTACATGGAGAGTCCGGATGATACCCTCGCATCAGAATTGTATTCCCTTATGGGTGACACTTACCATGAGCTGGAAATGTTAGAACGCTGTTACGCATGTTATGATAGCGCTTTGGTAAAAAATCCAGACAATCAACAAGTGTTGAACAATTATGCTTACTTCCTATCTTTGGATGAAAGAGACCTTCCTCGCGCACTCACAATGGCGCATCGTGCCAACGAATTGAGTCCGAACAATGCTACTTATCTCGACACCTATGCCTGGGCGCTCTACCAAGCAGGACAATACACACAAGCCAAAATCTATATAGATCAAACGCTTGCCGCAATAAAAGAAGGTGAAGAGTCAAGCACTTATTACCGACACGCTGGAGACATCTACTGGAAAATAGGCGATCGTAAAAATGCACGTAAATTTTGGAAACGCGCCGAGGAATTAGACAAACAAGGCAAATTTTAACCACATCTTCCCCTACCCTTAAAAACTTAAATTCATGAAGCATATCATCCCTCTGCTGTTTTTGGCAACACTCCTGTTGGCAGGTTGTAAGTCATCGTCAATAGTTAGTAAAGAGTCGCCCTTAAGTTCGGCTGAATATGTCAAGACGCTTGCTAAAAAGGACATCCCCTCGCAAGTGGTAGCAGCCAAGACTGATGTGGAACTCACACTTGGCGGTAAACAGGTTTCCGTAAATGGGAATTTGAAGATGAAGCGCGATGCTCTCGTGCAACTCTCATTTACCTTCCTTGGTTTTGAAGTGGGACGCATTGAGTTTACCCCGACAGAGGTTTTGCTCGTTGACCGCGCCAACAAAAGATATGTACGCGGAACATACGACAATATCAGTGCTTTGAAGGAAGCAAACCTTAATTTCAACACACTCCAAGCGCTGTTTTGGAACGAAATTTTCATCCCAGGAACTACCGATGTAGCGGCGCACTACGACTCTTTCAAAGTTCAAATCGAGGATGGAGAAACGGTGTTTACACTCAACGAAACACCTGTCGTAAACTATGAGTTCCGCACTGAAACGGCACAGAAGCAATTAACACGCACAACCATCCTCCCCAAAAAAGGAAGCAACAGCGTTTATTGCGCCTACAATAATTTTACGACCATTGATAACGCCTCCTTCCCACAACTTATCAGTTTTGGAATCGACGGTCGTGACAATTTGGGTATGACGCTCGCACTTACGCGCATTGATTTCCAAGCAAGTGCGCCCACAGCCACAAGCCTTTCTTCGCGCTACACACCAATGGCGACGAACGATCTTTTCTCTTTGATTTCTAAACTTTTAGGAAACTAAACCTCCCGCAATTTTTATTACGGAATGAAGCATATTCTGATTCTCCTCACCTTCTTCACCTCCCTCGCACTATCAGCACAAGTCACTACTGCAGAGATTGAAAATTTGAAGAAGGAAGAGCAGTCCCTCAAGTCACAAATTGCCAACAACGAGAAACTTCTCAAGGTGGCAAAGAATGATGTGAAGTCGCAGCTCAACAATTTGATGCTCATCAACGCACAGCTTGGTGAGCAGCAGCGTTATGTGCAGCAGGTGGAGCGCGAGGTGAAGCGCTTGAAGAGCGACATCCGCGTGTTGGAGAAGGAACTTGCCCGCTTGATGGCAGACCTTGCACAATGTAAGTCGCAGTATCAGCGCGCCATCCTTTACATGCACCGCAACCGCATTACACAGGAAAAGTGGCTCTTTGTCTTTGGTGCTGAAGACTACCGCACCATGTACCGCCGCCTGCGTTATGTCACAGAATACTCTAAATATCAACGCGCTCAAGGACTTGTAATCCAAGAGAAAGAGGAAAAGGTGAGACAGCAGCAAGCTGAGCTCAATGCCAAGAAGCAAAAGCAAGAGCAGCTTTTGGCTGATGGACGAGAGCAGCAAAAGAAGATGGAGGAGAACAAGAAAGACCGTCAGCGGGTTGTTAATAAGCTCAAGAAGCGCCAGAGCCAACTCACCTCCACCCTTGAACAGCAGCGCAAAAAGGCATCGCAACTCAATTCGCGCATTGATCAACTCATCCAGAAGGAAATTGAGGAGGCTGAACGCCGCCGTAAGGAGGCTGAACGCCTTGCAAAGCAGAAGGGTGCCTCACAACAGAAGAAGGCTGACAAGCTTAAGAAAGATGCGGCTGCAGATAAGAAGCTCTCGTCTAATTTTGAAGCCAACAAGGGTAAGTTTGCTGCCCCCATTACAGGAAGCTATATGATTTCTAACCGCTACGGTAAATACAGCGTGGAAGGTCTGAAAAATGTTAGTCTGGACAATAAGGGTATTAACCTTACAGGACAGCGCGGTGCCAAAGCCCGTAGCATCTTCGAAGGGGAAGTGACCGCACTCTTCAACCTCGGTGGCATGTACAACGTGATTGTTTCACACGGCAAGTACCTCACTGTCTACTGCAACCTATCTAAAGTCAGTGTCAAGCAAGGACAGAAGGTCACTACCAACCAAATTTTAGGCTCTATCGCGACCGACGACTCTGGCAACGCTACGCTGCAATTCCAGGTGCGTAAGGGGAAGACCACCCTCAATCCCGAACAATGGATTGCAAGATAAATGATTAAAAAGGTGGTGCCAGTTCACCCCTAAATCCTCCCTGAAATTGTTACTAACCCATCGGGAAGAAAGTCTGATACTATAATTACTAAACAAACATTCGAGGAACACCCTCACCCCCACTATGTTCCGCACACTCATTACCTATACCGCTTTCATTATCCTCCTCATTGCTACTGCATGCACCTCTGCAACGGAGCAAGGCGAGTGGCAATTAACTCCTGACTCTCTACGCCACGCGTCATTGTTTACCATCTCTCGTGCCGATAGTTTTGTATTGGTAACAGTCAAGAATGCGTGGAGAGAAGGGGAGACGCTACATCAGTACATCCTTGTAGCAGACACCGCTCCCATGCCCAAGCGATATCCCGAGGGAACCGTTTTGCGCACACCACTGCGCCGCACCATTATGCACAATGCCGTACATGCTGCGCTTACAGCAGAACTTGGTTGGACGGCATCCATAGCTGGAATTTGCGACATTGAATATCTGCAAACCCCAATCTTACGCCAATTGGTGGAAAATGGATACATTGCCGATGCTGGTTCAAGTGTGCAGTCGGATGTTGAGCACTACATTTCCCTTCGTGCTGATGCCGTCTTCACTGCTCCTTTGGAACATGCGAATTATGGCGTGTTGGAAAAAGTAGGAATTCCCATTGTGGAATGCGCAGACTACATGGAAACTTCTGCCCTCGGTCGCGCAGAATGGATACGCTTCTTTGGATTGCTCTTTGGGTGTGAGGAATATGCGAATGATTTGTTTGAACAAGTAGAAAAGAACTATACAGCCATTTGTGACACGGTAAAAACTACCACTCATCGCCCACGCTTAATGACAGATATGATGAATGGTGGCACATGGTATATGCCAGGTGGTAATAGTTATTTAGGAAAACTCTATGCTGATGCTGGAGCGGACTATATCGTAGCAAATGACAACCGCAGCGGTAGTGTTCCCCTTGACTTTGAAACGACTTTCTCCATTGCCTCTGATGCTGATTTCTGGATTATCAAACAGGCTCGCCCACATGCTTTAACTTATAGGGAGCTCAAGCACGAGAACCCCTCTTATGCCTCGTTCAGACCGTGGAAGGAAGGGAAAATCTATTTCTGCAACACTCTCACAACAGACTTCTACGAACGCCTACCATATCATCCTGATGAACTCTTGCGCGAGTTAGTATATCTGTTGCACCCTGAAACAGCCCCCTCTACTCACGAGGCTTCCTATTTCTTGCCTTTGGAATAAACAACCCAACACTTTTTTCAAACCACGATTTAAGAAGACCAGACATCGCTTCCGCCATACAATCCCTTATGCGCCTCTTTGCCCTCCTTCTCCTTCTTGCCATAGCCAACCTATTTTTAGGTAGCGTATCTATCCCCGCCACAGAAGTGGTGGAGGCTCTTATGGGAGGTGAAGTATCGGAATCTGCGCACCTCATTGTATGCAAATCACGCCTTCCGGAATTGTTGGTGGCGATTCTTGCCGGAGGGGCTTTAGCCGTTTCGGGATTGGTGATGCAAACGGTGTTTTCCAACCCATTGGCCGACCCCTCGCTTTTGGGAGTGAATGCAGGTGCAAGCCTTGGGGTAGCCGTAGCCATTCTTACCTTTGGAGGCACGCTTTCTGTGGGCATATTTTCGCTTTCAGGATACATAGTCGTGTTGCTGTGCGCCTTCTTGGGGGCGGCTTTAGTGATTGTGCTCCTAACCCTCTGCTCGGCATTGATGCGTAGCCGTTTGCACTTGTTAGTCACGGGCGTAATGTTCAGTTTCGTGCTTTCATCCCTCATTTCTATCCTTAATTTTTATGCTGGGGCAGAAGGAATCCGCTCCTATGTCGTTTGGGGAATGGGCACATTTTCAAGTGTTGGTTTAGAACGCCTTCCATTTTTCTGCATTACCATTTTAGGCGGATTCATCGGGCTTTTCTTAATGACGAAACCCCTCAACGCCTTCCTTTTAGGCGAAGCGTATGCAGAAAACCTTGGCGTCCGCGTAACGCTATCGCGCACACTGCTCCTTGCCCTCGTCGGATTACTCACAGCGGTCGTTACTGCTTTTTGCGGCCCCGTCAGTTTCATCGGACTTGCCGTTCCTCACGCCGTAAGGTGGCTTTACCGCACCTCCAACCACCGCCGCCTGCTGCCCTCATGCTTTATGGGTGGGGCGATTGTGGCTTTAGCGTGCAATCTCTTGGCGCACACCGTCACTCAAACGGGCATTCTGCCCATCAACACGCTTACGCCCCTCATCGGAGTGCCTATTGTGCTCCTGCTCTTGTGGAAAGGCGCGGCACATCGGGACGAGATTTAATCCCGGAGTGCTTCAGAAGCGAGGACATTGCACGAAAAATCAACGACATACCGTTCCGTCGCAATGCGGTCGGACATCATAAAAATTATCTGGGAGATTTTTTGATTTTTCTCCCAGATAATTTTTTCTATCTCCCTAATTGTTTTTACCAACTCCGACACCGTTTTTCTAAAGTCTGTTTCCCAGCTTTTTTCTCCGTCCATACCGCAGAACAGTTGGGATGAAAAAGAAATACAGTCCTAATCCACAATAAATTCAAGAATCTTCGGTTTACCCAAGTCAAAATGATTAACTTTGCAGATTGATATACAGTTTATAGCAAAACCTATCCCTTGCATAAAAACTTAAAGAATTAGATATGAAACAGTACAAGCGTATCAACAACCTGGTGGGTTGGCTCGTCTTCGCCGTTGCAGCGTTTACTTACTGCATGACGGTTGAACCAACTGCCAGTTTCTGGGACTGCCCAGAGTTTATCACCACGGCATATAAGATGGAAGTGGGTCACCCTCCTGGTGCGCCCTTCTTTATGCTGACCGGCAACTTCTTCACTCAATTTGCGAGCGACCCCTCACAGGCTGCGCTTTGTGTGAATATCATGTCGGCGGTGCTCTCTGCTTTCTGTATTCTCTTCTTGTTTTGGAGCATCACGCACCTTACGCGCAAACTCATTTGCAAAGACGGCATTGTTGAAACAGGAACGCAGATTGCTACAATTATGGGTGCCGGCGTGTGTGGCGCCTTGGCTTATACATGGAGCGACACCTTCTGGTTCTCTGCCGTAGAAGGTGAAGTATACGCTTACTCTTCATTCCTCACGGCTATCGTGTTCTGGCTCATCCTTAAGTGGGAAGACCATGCCGACGAACCTGGTAGCGACCGCTGGCTCGTGCTTATATTCTACCTTACGGGGCTTTCAATCGGTGTGCACTTACTCAACCTCCTCTGCCTCCCGGCTATCGTGCTCGTTTACTTCTACAAGAAGCATCCCACGGCAAATGCCAAGCAGTCGCTCGTAGCATTGGGCATCAGTTTTGTGCTTGTAGCCCTCGTGCTCTATGGTCTTGTGCCGGGTATCGTAAAGGTAGGCGGTTGGTTTGAACTCTTCTTTGTCAACACTTGCAACTTGGGCTTCAACAGCGGACTTGTGTTCTACATTCTCGTGCTTATCAGCGTGGTGCTTGCCGCTATTTGGAGCACTACACGCAACAACCGCACGCTCATCAACCTGCTTTACATCGCGGCGGTAGGCTTGCTCGGTATTCCCTTTATTGGTAAGGGTTGGATGTCTGTGATGTTGGGCATTGGGTTACTTGTCGTGCTCTACGTCTTGCTCCGCTGGAAGACGGCAGACGGTAATTATTTGATGCGCAAGCGCCTCTTGAACACCTCGCTGCTTTGTATGTTGATGATGATGGTGGGCTATTCTTCGTATGCCGTAATCGTGATTCGCTCTACGCAAAACACGCCCATGGACCAGTCATCTCCGGAAGACATCTTCACACTTGGTAGCTACTTAAACCGTGAGCAGTATGGTTCTCACCCCATCTTCTTCGGCGCTCCCTATACTGTGAACCCCGTTGACATTGCAAAGAAGAACCACATCCAGCGTCGCGAGAAGGTTAACGCAAATGAACCCGACCGCTACGACGAAATTGAGGTGACTGACTCATACGTTTACGCCTCTGACACAAAGATGTTCTTCCCTCGTATGCACTCTCCCGCTCATGCCGATAGTTATGAAAGTTGGTGCGGAGGTGTGACGAAGAAATACAAGACTACGACCTACGAAGGTTATACCATTCCTTACGAAATGCCTTCGCAGTGGGACAACATCAACTTCTTCTTGAACTATCAGGTGAAGTTTATGTACTGGCGCTACTTCTTGTGGAACTTTGCGGGTCGTCAGAGCGATATGCAGAGCAATGGTGAGCTCGACAAGGGTAACTGGATTACGGGTATCTCGTTTATTGACAACTTGATGTATGGTGATCAAGATTTGCTCCCCGATTATTTGAAAAACAATAAGGGTCGCAATGTCTTCTTCTGTCTCCCCCTCATCTTGGGCTTGCTCGGTATGTTCTGGCAGGCATTTAAGGGCGAGCAGGGTATTCGCCAATTCTGGGTAGTCTTCTTCCTGTTCTTCATGACGGGACTTGCCATCGTGCTTTACTTGAATCAGACACCCGGACAGCCTCGTGAGCGCGACTATGCCTATGCTGGTTCGTTCTACGCCTTTGCCATGTGGATTGGTCTCGGCGTTGCGGCTATCGTAGACTTACTTCGCCGCTACGTTTCGCCGAAGGTGGCTACAGGAATTGCTTGTACCATCGGTGTTCTCGTACCTCTTCAGATGGTAAGCCAGACTTGGGACGACCACGACCGTTCTGACCGCTACGCTTGCCGTGACTTTGGTATGAACTACTTGAACACGCTCCCCGAAAAGGGATATCCCATCATTTATACCAATGGTGACAACGATACCTTCCCCCTTTGGTACGCGCAGGATACAGAAGGACTCCGCACCGACGCTCGTGTGTGCAACCTTTCGTACCTCCAAACGGACTGGTATACTGACCAGATGCGCCGCCAGGCATGGAATTCTCCCGGTCTCCCCATTACTTGGAACCGCTACGAATATGTGGACAACAAGGGGCACGATTGGTTTAAGGTCAACCCTGCCCGTAAGGCGGAACTCGACAACTTGAAGCAGATTCGCCCTGATGTGAATCCCTATGAGTTGAGTTATCTCATCGACAACTATGTGCGCACGCAGGGTGAACTTCCTACGGACTCTTTCGTAGTGAAGGTGAACAAGGAAAACTGCCTTGCACAGGGAATGAAGGTACCTGCGGGTTACGAAGACTTCCCCGAGTATATGCAGGTGAGCATCAAGGGCAAGAGTTCGCTTACGAAGAGCGAAATGATGGTTTATGAAATGCTCGCTCGCAATGATTGGAAGCGCCCCATCTATATGTCGGTGACTTTGGGCCAAAGCAATTACGCGCGTCTCGAAAATTATTGCATCCTTGAGGGACTTGCTTACCGCCTCACGCCGTTTAATTTCGGCAGAATGGGAACTATTGACGCCGAAGTGATGTATGACAACATGGTCAACCGCTTTGCTTACGGCAATGTCAATAAGGAGGGCATTTACCTTGATGAAACCGTAATGCGCATGTGCTACACACACCGCCGCATGCTCTTGATGCTTGCCGACCAGTTGCTTCGTGAAGGCAAGGTGGACAAGGCTACAACGGTGCTCGAACTTGCGAAGGAAAAGTTCCCCTCTACAACTGTTCCCTACGAACAAGATGACTACGACATCCCCTCTATTTGGATGAAGGTAGGTAAGGTAGAAGATGCTAATGCCGTGGCACACGAAGTGGCAGGCATTGCGATGAGCAACCTCCGTTGGCTTTCATCACTTGGAAGTGAAAAACTTGAGCACTACCACAACTCGTGCCTCAAGGCTACCAATGCCTACTTTATGTGCATATCTTTGCTCCACGGAAATCAGGCAATAACGCCCGAGGAGGTGGAATTTATGGAACGCGCTGAACAAGGCCAATTCGAGGCCTTCAACATCGGTTGCTATTACTTCAACCAAGAATAAACCTTAGGGAGATAGTAGCCGTAGTTTCCACGACACTACGGTCACTATCCCCTCTAAAAGTAAAAACATCCCACTCACGCTCCGTGTTTATCGAACAACCCGCCCGCTTCATGCGTTGGCTTTATCCGCGTGCCCTGTGGCGCATGGATAAGACAGAGAAAGCCGTCTACCTTACTTTTGACGACGGCCCTATCCCCGAGGTAACGCCTTGGGTGCTTGATGTGCTTGATAAATATGGTGTGAAAGCCACCTTCTTCATGGTTGGTGAGAATGCGCGCAAGCACCCTGAAATTTTTGAAATGGTAAAGGAGCGTGGACATCGCATTGGGAATCACACTTACAACCATTGGGGTGGCGTGCTTCATAGTTCGGAGCGCTTTATAGCCAATGTAGATAAGGCGAACCTGCTGCTTAAGACCGATCTTTTCCGACCTCCTCACGGCTGGATGCTTCACAATCATTACATGCTTGTGAAGCGTCGCGGTTATCGCGTTGTGATGTGGGACTTGGTGACGCGCGATTACTCCACCCACCTTAACGGGCGCGATGTACTCCTTAATGTACGCCGCTATGCCCGACCGGGTTCCATCATTACCTTTCACGATTCGCTGAAGAGCCACGACAAGATCCTCTACGCCCTTCCCCGTGCCATCGAGTGGCTGCAGTCGCAGGGCTATGCCTTTAAGGTTTTTGATTAAAACGGTCTCCAATTTTCACACCTCCATTATGAGGAAAAATAAGTCCGAGATAATTAAAACTATCTCGGACTTATTTTAAATTATCTCCCAATTCGTTTTTAGCATCTCCCACTTCAAATGCTTTCCCACGAACAACTTTCCAACATAGTGACTTCCCTAGGCTTTTCCGCCTGTGGGTGTGCCCCCGCCGTGCCTGTCGAAGATTGGCGCGTAGCACAGTGGCACGACTACCTGGGAGCTGGTCGCCACGCCGACATGCACTATTTGGAGCAACACCTGGAGAAGCGCCTCAACCCTGCGCTCTTGGTGGAGGGAGCACGGAGTGTGGTATGCGTGGTACTTAACTATTTCACGGAGGAGAAGTTCCCTGCTGACAGTTACACCCTTGCGCGCTACGCTCGCGGTCGGGACTACCACGAAGTCATGAAGGAGCGCTTGCATAAAATCCTCGATTTCATCGCAGAAACTACGGGCAATCCGCAACCCGGACGCGCCTTTTGCGACACCGCACCTGTCGACGAACACTACTGGGCGTGGCGCACGGGGCTCGGATGGCTCGGCCGCAACACGCAACTGATTATCCCCCAAGCGGGCAGCTACTTTTTCATCGGCACACTCATTCTTACCGAGGAGGTGGACCGCTACGACGCACCCCAACCCAATCGTTGCGGCACCTGCATGCGCTGCCTCGAAACCTGCCCTACGGGTGCACTGAGTGAGAAGGGAATCGACGCCCGCCGCTGCCTCTCTTATTTAACTATTGAGCACCGCGAAGCACTTCCCGATTTCGCCCAAAAAGCACTCCGAGAAGCGAACGACACTTCCCAATGCTTTTACGGATGTGACCGTTGCCAGGATGTATGTCCGCACAACCGCTTCGCCAAGCCCACCTGTTGCACCGAGTTTCGCCCCTCGCTTGCCCTTCTAAACCAAACGAAAGACGATTGGCGGCACTTAACGGTGGAAAACTACCGCTTGCTTTTCAAGGGAAGCGCTGTAAAGCGTGCAAAGTATGAAGGACTTCAGCGTAACATCGCTGCACTTAACGGATATAACGAAGGAGATGCCCCCAAGTGAGGGCATCTCCTTTTTCTTTCCCTATGCGTGGGGCTTTCTGCACACATGGGTGGTGTTATTTCACTTGCAAGGTTCTCCCTGCCGTATTCCCCGCAAATTCCGGGGCATAGGTACAGGTCGCCGTGGCAATGCCTTGTTCGTAAATCCCGGGGCGGTCGGTGTAAAGTTCTTCCACGAAGGTGTATGTGCCCTTCGGCAATTTCTCAACATAGAAGTCGGCAGACTTATCCGTCACCATGCGGTACGCTCCCACCGATGTGCGCCAACTATATCCGCTCAAGCGCACCGCAGGTTCGGCACAGGCGGGGCGAGGCACCATGAGGCGCACATAATCATAGTCGCGGTCGGCACGCACTACGACCACCTGACGCAAAGGCAGGGTTCTGTCAATAGTCTCCGAGACATCCACCTCACGCCATTCCCCATGCTGCTTCACCTCAAGGCGAAGCGACAGACGAAGTCCGCTATCATACGCCTCAACTGCCTTCACGGGCAACGAATATTGGGCACGCGCGGCACCAAACGAGAGGTCAAACTTCTGCGATGAGACCACGGGATTTGGCGCTCGGAGTTCCAAGTGTTGATCACGGACAGTGGCACTTGTTTCAGTAATCTCGTCGGCAATCGTTACGGTCAGCGTGTTGTAACATCCCACAAAGGTGGTATCCGTAGGCACTAACGACTGACCCTTCGGGGGAAGAATGCCCACAGAGTCCTTACGGTTCAAACAGAGTGCGAAAACGGCGTCTGCCGTAGCGCGAGAGGTTTCCCAATCCTGCGTGCGCTTCGACTGAAGTAGCCACTGCTGCATCTTGCGCACCACAGCGTCGTCGCCCTCTGCATGAAACGCCTCAATCGCAGCCGTCTGCGTGGGAATGCGATAGGAATTATACGTCATTTGTGCCTTGGGCGCATCAAAATATGCCCCCATTTCGGGCGTCTCTACGAGATATTGGCGCAAACTTCGGAGCAAAAGTTCAGCGCGTTCAGCCTTTCCGCTCTTACGCAGCACCCTGCTCATCACGGCTTTGCCATAAAGCGAATAAGTGCCGTTCAACTGCTCCGCCTTGTCGAGGAAATACGCACAAGCTGCCGTTGTGTCGGCATTAAGATAACTGCAAGCATCAAGGTAGCGCAGGGGGAGTTCGCCAAGTGGGACTTCCGCCTTTCGCTCACGCGCTTCAGTTTCCATTTCTCGGCGCAGCGCCTCCATTTCTCGGTGCATAAATTGCAGCGCATTACTTGCCGCAGCGCTCAAAGGGTGATTGCCCACGAGGAAGTCCAAGCGCGCGAGTTGCAACAGTATTTCATTTGTGATAAACCTGCTGTCGGGCATGCCTTCAAACCATCCCCACGCGCCTGACGCCCTTTGCTGACTACGCAAGTAAGCCGCCGCCTCATCTTGTAGGGACTTGGTGCGCACGGCATCAAACTCTGGCAGTGCATTTCCCCGTTCTGCCAAATGCAAAAGCAGGGTGAGCGCGTAATAACGGCGTGCCCAATCGTCTGTGCTACAAACGGGTTTGAGCGAAAGGGAGGTCAGCGCACGCGCCGCCTCTGTAAGTGCGCTGGGGGTAAAGGTAAGTGTTATTTTTGGAGACTTCACCACGGTTACATCCGTCCAAAGAGTGTCTAAATCGAAGGTGCGCTCCCCGGGTTTTGACATCGTGAATGGCAAGTTACGCACAACCTCCACGCGGTCGGAAATTACGGGGATGCGGTGGGCTTCGCCGTCGGAAAAGTTGCATCCTTCCACCGTCACACGGCACACAAGGGCGCTGGGAACCGACATCCCCTTCTCGGCAAGCGCCGGAGCATCCAGTTGGGGCAATGTGGCAAGGAGAGAAGCGGATGTTTGCCCCGCTGCAAGGGCGATAGTTTGTTGCGAACGGGAGATTTCCGCCCCCGTCTTCTCATCTAAAAAGACGATAGTTAACTTACCGCTCACGCCGTCCGACTTCGTAGTGCGCACCACTACGGGAATCGAAAGGCAGTCCCCTTCGCGCACAAATCGCGGGGCATTCAGCGTGACAGTTACTTGCTTTTCTACCACGACATCCGTTTCCAGAAAGGCGTGACGCAACAAAGTGTCGTGCG
>JAEIGA010005485.1_pt1 | contig 19381 bp, 21 predicted proteins | sample 9270691 | NCBI WGS metagenome assembly JAEIGA01 (sample SAMN17057246, study PRJNA624740) | gut metagenome | biome: biome; isolation source: fecal sample | host: Bos grunniens | place: China: Xizang | collected 2019 | reverse complement strand
TTCACAGAGGGTGAAGATTTGACAATCACTCTTCTCTAATTTCTGAATAAGGCTGTTTGACTTTGGTCAGCAGCCTTGTTTTGACTATCAATTACGCACTATTCACGCACAATAGACGGACAATAACCATATAATTCAACTACTATGAATATAGCTATCGTGGGCGCATCAGGCGCCGTGGGACAAGAACTTCTAAAGATTTTGGCTGAGCGCCAATTCCCAATCACAAACCTTCGACTTTTTGGTTCTGCACGTTCTGCAGGCTCTACATATATTTTCTGCGGTAAAGAATATACGGTAGAACTACTCCAACACGGAGACCTGTTCCAAGGAATTGATATTGCATTCGTATCTGCTGGTGGCTCTGTATCAAAAGAATATGCTGAGGATATCACCCGTCATGGCGCAATCATGATTGATAACTCTTCCGCTTTCCGTATGGACGAGAATGTACCTTTGGTTGTGCCAGAGCTCAACTCTGATGACATTGCACTAGCCCTTCAGGAGGGAAGTAAACGCCTCATTGCCAACCCTAACTGTACTACTATTATTATGGCTGTTTGCTTGAAGGCGATTGAGGAACTCTCGCACATCAAGCGCGTACATGTATCTTCTTACCAATCTGCTTCCGGTGCTGGTGCAAGTGCTATGGCTGAGCTCGAGGAGCAATACCGTCAAGCAGTGAATAGCGAGGAGGTTACACATAATAAGTTTGCTTATCAATTGGCATATAACCTCATCCCACAAATTGATGTCTTTGGCGATGACGACTATACCAAAGAGGAGTTGAAGATGTACCACGAGACCCGCAAGATCATGCACTCCGATATTGCTGTATCGGCTACTTGTGTGCGTGTTCCTTCGTTGCGTGCGCACTCGGAGGCACTTTGGGTAGAAACAGCCGAGCCACTTGATCCACAGCGAGTGCGTGAGGCTCTATCTCACGCTGAAGGCGTACAAGTCATCGACAATCCTGCCAACCTCGGCAAACCAATGTCCGATAACCAATATTCAATAACCGAAAACCTCCCTTATCCTATGCCATTGTATTTAAGTGGTACAGATGATGTCTATGTGGGTCGTATTCGCAAAGACTTGGCAAGTGAGAATGGTATCACATTCTGGTGCGTTGGGGATCAAATCCGTAAGGGTGCAGCCCTTAATGCAGTCCAAATTGCAGAGAAGATTATTGGTATGAAATAATATAATAAAAGGTTGCTCTAAAGCAACCTTTTATTATAGTGCGTAATTACTAAAAAAGACTTAATTGTTCATCTATAGGCTTACTATCTTCCGGTATCTCATTAACGATAGTCAATGGTACATCTACAGCCCTTGGTGCTTTTGAGAAATCTTGTTCTGACAAACTGTCTTCCTCTTCCTCTTCGTCTAATTCTGGATCAGGAGTGATATCTTCAATTTTTGCAATGTCCAATGTTGAGAAACGTTTACCTTTAGCTTTTGGTGATTTCGTTTCAATAAACTCAGACATGGTTACCTCCAAATCCATTTTTGTATTATCAACAAAAGAAATTTTAAATGTAGCCTCTTCGCGGTCAGTAAGAATAGTCATTTTACTTTCTCCGTTCTCACCCAACATATTTTGAAGTTTTGCTTGTGCGTCTAATTGGAAACGTTTGCCATAGTAGTAACCTAAATCGGCATTCCACATGGCGAGTGACCATACCTTATCACTGTCGAACTTCTCAATACGCCATATGTTCTGGTCGAAGTGCGCCGTTAAATCGAAGTTTGTCAGGTAATAGCCACCGTTGTTGGTGATAACTAAGATACGATCATCATCCGTGAACTCGCCCAAATACATACCTTGTCCGTCGTAGTTTAGGCGTAATACATCGGGATCAAACCACACTTTGCGTCCCCCTAAAGTGGAGTGACCTTTTTGCTTCAAAGTGATGGATTTTACTTCATATTTGGTAAGTACATTGCCTCGTGCGGTACGGCTCTTGATTGCCAGTTCGCTCAGGTCTTTGATAACGTCTAATTTCTTAATGTGCAATGCGGGCTTAAGTTGAATCTTGATGATTTCTGCTTCGCCATTGGGGTTCGCTGTGAAATACATCACGCGTGAACCCATCTTGCCTTGTGTTAAATCGTATTCTTTGTCACGTGCAACACCTGTCACAGCAAAGCGTTTCATATAATAGATACCACCTCTTCCATCTCTATAGATAGCGTTATAAATGGTTCGATGATCGTTCTTGCGATAGATATCTATATGAATGATATCTGTACCTACAAACACTTTGTCTGCTACTTTGACAATCTTATATTTACCATCTTTGTGAAATATAATGACATCGTCGATATTGGAACAATTGCACAAGAATTCATCTTTCTTTAAACCCGTACCAATAAAGCCTTCTGCGCGATTTATGTATAATTTCTCATTAGCTTCTACAACAGTTTTGATGTTGATGTTTGCGAAATTTCGAACCTCTGTCCGACGAGGATAAAGGCCTCCATATTTTGTTTTTAATGAGTCAAACCAAGTGATGGTATAGTCCGTTAGATGCTTTAGATTCTTGATAGTTGCTTTAATCTTTTTGTCTAAATCACGCATTAGTTCATCTGCTTTCTTCGAGTCGAAACGAGTGATACGAATCATTCGAATTTCAAATAAACGTTCTATATCCTCGCGATGTACTTTACGAATCAATTTCGCTTTCCAGGGGTCAAGAGCTTTATCTACAAAAGCAATCAACATCTCTTTATCAGCAGCCTCTTCATATCCTTTTTCCTTATATATACGCTCTTCAATGAAAATCTTTTCGAGGGATGTAAAGAAATACTGCTCTTCTAATTCTGCCTTTGCAATCTCCAATTCCCATTTTAGAAGTTTTTTTGTGTGCTCTACGGACAAGCGCAGTAAATTGCTAATATTGGTAAAAATAGGTTTTTTATCTTGTACTACGCAACAGTTAGGTGAGATGTTGATCCCGCAATCTGTGAACGCATATAAGGCATCTATTGTTTTGTCTGAAGAACTGCCAGGTGCTAATTGCACTTCGATGCGCGCTTCCTTGGCTGTAAAGTCATCCACTTTTCGGACTTTAATTTTGCCTTTCTGCACGGCACGCATGATAGTCTCAATGATTTTGGTTGTGGTAGTACCGTATGGAATCTCGGTAATGATTAGCGTACGGTTATCGTCTGACTTTTGAATTTTGGCACGAATCCTTACTGCTCCTCCCCGTTCACCATCATTGTAACGACTTACATCAATTTCGCCTCCTGTAGGAAAATCTGGATATAGTTGGAATTCTTCGCCACGTAGATGTGCCAGGGCTGCATCGCATATCTCGCAGAAATTGTGAGGAAGAATCTTAGAATTCAAACCAACTGCAATACCCTCAACACCTTGTGCTAGAAGCAAAGGAAATTTGACGGGAAGGTGGATAGGCTCTTTTTTACGACCATCATAGGACATCATCCATTGCGTGGTCTTGGGATTGAATAGTACTTCTAATGCAAACTTGCTTAATCGTGCCTCGATGTATCGTCCCGCTGCAGCACCATCGCCAGTAAGGATATTTCCCCAGTTTCCTTGGCAGTCAATGAGCATATTCTTTTGGCCAAGGTTTACCAAAGTTTCTTCGATGCTGGCATTGCTGTGAGGATGGTATTGCATGGTTTGTCCTACAATATTGGCTACTTTGTTCAATCTACCATCTTCAACACACTTCATGGCATGTAGGATACGACGTTGCACAGGCTTTAAGCCATCCTCAACTGCGGGGACGGCACGCTCCAATATAACATAAGAAGCATAGTCCAAGAACCAGTCTTGGTACATGCCCGTCAAATGTTGTTTAATTGCGTCGGTATGCTCTGCCATGAATGACTTGACGGAAATAACCTATTTCCTATGATCAATTTAAGATTTTGTTGACAACAACATAGGTCACAATACCTAGTGTTTGTACGCCAAGTCCAATTGCCAACAAAATATTCTTTTGTTGACCAAAGAAGTAGACTACTAAACAAATAACGCCTGCTAACACGATGAGAACTCCTAAGTTCTTTAGAAAAGTGTTTAAATAAGTATTCATATTTGTATTTTTTATATGTCCGTAAGAATTTTGCCGCAAAGGTACAATTTTTTTTTTACATATGCAAGCATATGGTCATTTTTTAATTCTCCACATGCCGCCTGGCATAGATTTGACGATATCGTTCAATTCCATCATGATTAATTCTGAGGAAACAATATTGTATGCCAATTGCGTCTCCATGACTAATTGATTAATGTGTACATTTTCATCAGCGTTGCTCAATATGTTCAGTAGCAGTTGCTGTGTTTCTGTTAAGTCGTATATCAATTTTAAGGTTGTTTGTGTAGCTTTCTCTTCTAGAACATCCCATTGCATCGCTTCTATTAGATCTTCTGCACTGTCTATTAGTTGCGCTTTGTTGCGTTTTATTAGTTCGTTGCACCCTGCACTACATATATCATCCACCCTGCCTGGCAATGCAAACACGTCTCTATTATAATCTCCTGCCATATTTGCAGTAATCAATGATCCACCTTTTTTTTTCGATTCTACTACCACTACGGCGTCTGCCATACCAGCTATGATGCGATTGCGTGCTACAAAGTTAAAGCGCTCAGGCTCAGTCCCTGAAGTGTATTCTGTCAATATTCCACCTTTCCCCAATGCTTGTATTGCTACATTGCGGTGTACTGTCGGATAGATCCTATCCAATCCATGAGCAGGGATGATTATGGTAGGTATTCCTGCTTCCAACGCTGCTTTGTGGGCCGTAATGTCGATTCCATATGCTAGTCCACTTACGATAGTCAAGTCCGGTACATGTGCTGCTAACTCTTTTACTAATTGGGTGCACCAATCTTTCCCCCTTTCGCTAGGCATACGTGTGCCAACGATACTAACAATGTGTTTAGGATTTACTTGTACATCTCCTTTAGCATATAATAGCAATGGGGCATCAGCACATTGTGCTAAACGATAGGGATAATTACTATCTTTGTAGTAGTATGGTTGAATGCGATGTTTATCAATGAATTCTAACTCTTTCTGCGCATACTCGATGGCTTTTTTGTCAATCATCTCGGGATGATGAGTAGCAGCTTCTGTAGCGGAAACATAATGATTTAACACACTACGCAATTGGCGTTGGCGTGTGCGATTACCCCATGTCAATGCGATCCTATTTATCCATTCTTCGTGCATACCATTTTTGTCCAATTATCCATGTAATTCCAGCTATTAATACGCCAATACAATCGGCTAACCAATCCTGCCAATCACCAGTGCGAGGGGGGAAGTATTTATCTTGTAGAATTTCGATGAATCCGCCATAAATTGCAGGAAAACCTAATATTATAATGTACCGTTTCCACGTTTGCCTACCATTGATGCTGTTACCACTTTGAAACCACTTTGTAGCCCGAGTTTCCCATAATAGCATCCATGAGAAAATCAAGTACATCAGTATATGAATGTATTTGTCTATGCTATTGATGGGAGGTAATGTGACGACAGATTCACGCAATAAACTAATATAAGTTATTGCACAAACTATTATAATGCTTTTCCTATATATTAAAGCTTTCCTCCAAAGCATAAATCACCAGCATCACCCAAACCTGGAACAATATATTTCTTTTCATTGAGTATAGGGTCAATGACGGCGCACCATAATGTAGTGTCTTCTGGCATGTTTGTTTGTAAGTGATCGATAGCTTGAGGAGTTGCAAAAGCGCATACAAGGTGTAAGTTGTTGGGTCGCCCATGACTCAATAAGGCTTTATAGGCTATCTCCATGGACATACCGGTTGCCAACATAGGGTCTACTAGGATGAGTGTCTTCCCTTCTAATGATGGTGCTGCTAGATACTCTGATACAATTTCCAAATGTACATTGCCATCTTTGTCTTCTACCTCCTTGCGGTATGCACTTACAAAAGCATTTTCTGCATGGTCATACATGTTAAGAAAACCTTGATGGAGAGGTAATCCTGCACGTAGGATAGTACCTAATACCACTTTGTCTTGTGGTGCCGCAACTTCCGCTATTGCTAATGGGGTTTGTATCGGTTCTGTGGCATAAGTAAGATGTTTGCTGATCTCTACAGCCATAATCTCGCCTATGCGTTCAATGTTGCGACGAAAGCGCATACTATCTTTTTGTGTTTCAATAGAGCGCATTTCTTTTAGATATTGATTGAGCAAAGAAGGTTGCTCTGATAGATTGAATACTTTCATACTCGTATTTATTTAAACAAATTCACACGGTTATTTGTTCATCGGTGTCTTTTCATCTGTGGTAGGTACTTGTGCGTTCCTTTACCTATTTACTATTCCACTATCAATGGTTGCTGTGTAAAAAAATGATTATGGTCAGTGCAATAACCAATGAAAGTAATCGTTTGGTACTATTAGGTGTTTGTTTCTTGTGACCCCGGTGGGATTCAAACCCACGACCTTCAGAACCGGAATCTGACGCTCTATTCAACTAAGCTACGGAGCCTTCGTCGGGATTGACTTATCTAGGGAGACTATTGCAAGCCAATCTCGATGTGATTATTTAGTCTCTTCTACCAAGGTATATCATGATGTAGTATACCAATGTTCCTAATGATGAAAGTGCAGCGACAACATATGTATATGCAGCACTGCGTAGTGCCGCAGATGCCATTGGGGTTGTTTGTCGGTCTGTGATGCCCGCTTTGTCTAACCAAGCGATGGCGCGTTGACTAGCATTAATCTCTACAGGTAGGGTAATAAAGGAGAATAGCGTAGTGATTGCATACAACGCAATGCCTGCTAATAATAATTGTGGAGCACTTTCTAACAAAATGATTCCACCTAATAACAGCCACGTTACCCATTTAGATGCAAAGTGTACAGCCGGAACTAATGCGGAGCGCATGCCGAGTGGAGCGTAAGCATAGGCATGTTGGACAGCATGACCACATTCATGTGCAGCTACGGCCGCTGCTGATACGCTAGTTGAATTGTAGACGTTTTCGGATAGATTAACGGTCTTGTTACGAGGATCGTAATGATCTGTGAGATGACCATTCGTGGAAATCACTTTGACGTCATAAATTCCATTGTCGCGTAGCATTTTCTCTGCTACTTCACGCCCTGTGAGCGAGAGATACACTTTTGAATATTCATTGAAGCGATGTTCAAGTAATGAGCTAACTCCCCAACTTAGGAGAGCGATAGCAATAAATAATATCCAATACGAAGCCATAATTAATGTTATTGTTATGTATTGTTATTGTGTTTTTATCTTTCTGCGGCAAACTTTGCAGTGTCCATATATATATAATGAGAAGCGTTCTGGTGTAAAATTGGAAAACTTTTTATCAGCCAACATACGAGAAATCGTAGAATCTTTAATCTCGCTTATTCTGCCGCAGCGTTGACAGATAATTTGTACGGAAGACGATTTTAAACAAGTGAGTTCATATTGGCCTGCACGTACACCATACTCTTTTTCGATATGGCGGATGATTCCTGCTTTTTCTAGTAGTTCAAGTGTGTTATATACGGTAGCGCGGCTAATCAAAATACCAGTCAATGCGTATCTCAAATCATCGACAGTGAATCGCTGTAACGTACAAACGGCAGAGAGGATGGAGAATCGTTCGGCGGTATGGCGCATTTTATGCTCGTCCATATACCGGCATAACTGCTCATACAAACTACGATATATATCATCTTTACTTCTTGTTGGCATATCAAATGGGTTTGATATATGCCCTACGGCGTTTGTGATATTTATGTGGGAAAGATTCCCAATGATTCAGATTTTTGAAGTTAGTCTCCATGATAGCGGTTGTCTCTATACGTTGGATACCATACTGTACGAAGTATGGATGTTGGTCGGCTATGATAACTGCATTTAAACCGCGGTCTTGGTAGTCAGGACGAACTGCTATAATCAAGAAGTCAAATGCCTCGTAAGTTTTAGACTTTAGAGCCTTAAGTAGGTGATACCAACCAAATGGGAATAATCGTCCGTTGCATTTACGTAGTGCTTTGGATATGTCGGGCATACCCACTCCAACTCCTACCACTTCATCTTTCTCATTCACTACCACTGTGACAAAGTCAAAGTTAAGCAACGGGAAATACATGTCTCGATAGTGTTTTTTTTGGCGATCGGTTAATGGTTGAAAATTATACAATTTTTGATATGCAATATCAATTACATCCATGTAGGATGTGCCATACTTCTTTACCAATTCTTTGCAAGTCTTGACCTTGTCTACGCGTACACGACTACGTTGCTCCACAATCTTTGCCATGCGCCCAAAGCGCTCGGGTAACTCTTGAGGTGGATAAATTTGCATCTCAATCCAGTCATTCTCTTTTGTCAAACCATATGCTTCAATATGTTTGGCATAGTATGGATAATTATATAGCGATGCCATTGGAGCTAAATGATCAAAGCCTTCGATTAATAATCCTTGGTGATCAAAGTCTGTGAAACCTACAGGACCATTTAATCCATTCATCCCTTTGCTTTTTCCCCAAGCAACTACTGCGTCTAATAGTGCTTTGCATACTTCGAAGTCGTCTACAAAATCTAACCATCCAAAACGTACTTGATTGACTCCCCATTTGCGATTGGCTTCGTAGTTGATGATACCTGCTACGCGACCAACGGCTTTACCATTTTGGTAGGCCATGTATAGTACATGTTCGCATACGTCAAAGGCTGGGTTCTTTTTGATGTTGAATGTACCTAACTCATCTAAGATGAGTGATGGGCAAAAGTTTTTGCAATCTTTATAGAATTCGTTTCCGAATCGTACAAAGCGTAATAAGCCTACTTTGTCTTTGATTTGTCGTATTTCGATTGTCATATTGTAAAAAAATGCACAAATTTGGGCACAAAAGTACAAATAATTTTCAAAAATACCAAAAATGTCGATATTTTTTTGTAATTTTGCAGCCGATTTCGTAATAAAGGGTATGTAATTATAAAATATTGTATGAAATCTATTCAATCAATTGCGGTATATTGTGCTAGTTCAAATAAAGTGCGACCATCTTTTATTGCCGCTGCTGAAACATTGGGAGCAGCTATTGCAGACTCCAATATAAAAGTGATTTATGGTGATGGTGGTATTGGCTTGATGGCTGCAGTGGCCAGAGGCGCCCTAAATAGAGGCGGTGAAGTTGTGGGAGTTATTCCGCAATTTATGGTAGAACAAGGATGGAATAATCCTCATAGTTCTCATACTATTGTAACCCAAACGATGCACGAGCGTAAAGCGTTGATTTGCGAAATGGCTGATGCCATGGTGGCATTGCCAGGCGGTATTGGCACTTTTGAGGAATTGCTTGAGTGTATGACTTGGAAACAACTAGGGTTGCATCATTGTCCTATTGTGATTTTGAATACAGATGGTTATTATGACAAGTTGCTTGCTTGCATTGATTTAATGGTAGATGAACAGATGATGCGTCCTATTCATAAGGAGATGTTTGTTGTTGTTGAGAAACCAGAAGAAGTTGTGCCTGCTATTTTAAATGCGCCAGTTTGGGATACTAATACACGTCGTTTGGCTGCTATTTAATACGTTTGTTTGGAGTGTTTTTTGAGAGAGGTAAACTGTGGAACCAATACTTCGTATATCGTCTTTAATGTCAGAGCCTTGGATAAGTTGGGTGATGTTCGCGTTGTTAGTGCTTTTGGCGTTGAATCGTTTTTTTATCATAGATGTTGAAGTTGTTTTTCGCACTTTGTTTAGCCGCTCCGAACGATTATATTTGGATTCTACTTGGCAGCGGACCATGGTAGCATGGTTATATCAGTCATGCGCATTGGCAATGGTGGTGTATTTGTGGGTTACAAAGCAGCAAAATACGTTTGCACCTATAGATTATGCAATATGTATAGGAGGGACTGGTGGTGTAATTTTGATGCAGATGGGTTTGTTGCGCTTTGTGGGGGAGGTGTTTTTGTCTGCTAGACAGCGAGATTATGTGTTTGAATTGCGTAGTTGTATCTGCAATGCCTTTTCTCTCTTGTTGTGGCCGTGTGCATTATTGCTGCAATGGGTAGGCAGTTTAGCGGTAACTAGGGCAATATGCTATATAATGGTAGGTCTCTTTGTTTTGTTATTATTGGTGAGGTGTGTACAATTATTCTACAAAGGCTTGCTTTCTATTCTTTACGTATTGTTGTATATTATTGGTTTGGAAGTGGTACCGTTGATGGCTGCCGTTTCTATAGTAAAAAATATATTGGAATGAAAAAAGTAAAAAAGATTTTGGTGTCTCAACCTGCACCTACTGTAGGTCGTAATCCATATGCTGATATGGAGACCGAATTTGGAGTGGAATGTGATTTCCAGCAGCTAATCAAAGTAGAGGGTTTGGGAGTTCGTGAATTTAGGGATCAGCACATTTACTTAGAGGATTATACTGCTATCATCGTTAACTCCAGGCTAGGTATAGATCACTTTTTTCGCTTGGCGGAAGAGACGCGTTTCTCTGTACCTGAATCAATGCATTATTACTGTATTTCTGAAGCAGTAGGTAATTATTTGCAGAAGTATATTCAGTATCGTAAGCGCAAGGTCTTTGTGGCCGAGAATAACCGCTTTGAAGATTTGTTGCCAGCTATGTTTCGTCGTCCGCAGGAGAAATATCTCATGGTTATGTCGGATGTACACAACGATGATACGTTGAATATGTTTGCTGAAAATAAAATTGTGGTCAAACCTGCAATTATGTACCGTACGGTAGCACGTACATGGCCTAAAGAAAAATCATTTGATTATGACATGATTGTACTATTTACTCCCTCTGGAGTCGCAGCATTACGAAAGAATTTTCCCGATTGGGTGCAGGGTGATACTGTAATTGCTTGTTTTGGTGCGAATACTGCTGCCGCATTAGAGGAAGCAGGTTTCCGTGTGGATATCAAGGCCCCTTCGGATAAATATCCAAGCATTACCACTGCCTTGAAAGTGTTTCTTGAGGGACAAAATACCTAATATAGTATGAACGCAGTATTCTCCAAATCAGAAAAATTGTGTAGCAATATTGCCATTAATCAGCTTTATCAGCGAGGCAAGAAGTTTGTGGTATGGCCTATGCGTATTAGTTATTTGCCATCTACTGACGTGACTTCACAGGTGCTGATTTGGGCGCCTAAAGCACTAATTCACAATGCTGTAGATCGCAATAAATTACGTCGATTGATGCGTGAGGCTTACCGATTGAACAAACATTTGCTAGTAGATTCGGGTAAATGCTATCAACTAGCATTCAATTATATAGATAAAGAGGTGCAGGATTTTCGCCTCATTAGTCGAGCTATGCAAAAGACATTGAAACGGTTGGTGATCTTAGAGGAGAAATGAAAAAGATATTACGCCATATAGTCTTATTGCCCGCCTATTTTTATAGACATTGCATATCTCCCTTTACCCCATCTACTTGTCGCTATTTGCCAACATGTAGTCAATACATGGTGGAGGCCGTGAAAAAATATGGCGTCGTTAAAGGCGGTTGGATGGGTATTAAGCGTATTTTGCGTTGCAACCCTTTTGGGGGCAGCGGTTATGATCCTGTACCATAATGATTAAACGATAGTTTGCTTGCAAGCATTCACTAAACACTAAAAATGCGAATCGATATTTTAACAGCGTGTCCGGAATTATTGGAATCTCCACTAAATCATTCGATTGTTCAAAGGGCAAAAGAAAAAGGTCTTGTGGAAATATATGTACATAATTTGCGTGATTATACTTTGGATAAGCACCGCAAGATAGATGATTATGCTTTCGGTTTTGGAGCTGGTATGGTGCTTCAGATTGAGCCGATTGATCGTGCTATCAGCCATTTGACGTCTCAGCGTCAATATGATGAGATAATTTTTACGGCACCTGATGGCGAGCGTTTTACGCAAAAAGAGGCCAATACTCTCTCTCTAAAAGAGAATATTATAATCCTTTGTGGACATTATAAGGGCGTAGATCAACGTGTACGCGATCATTTTATTACTAAGGAATATACTATTGGTGATTTCGTACTAACAGGTGGTGAGATGCCTGCGGCTATCATGACCGATGCAATTGTTCGTTTACTACCTGGCGCTATAGGTGACGAAACTAGTGCATTGAGTGATAGTTTTCAAGATGGGTTGCTAGAGCCGGGAGTCTATACTCGGCCAGCAGAGTACAAAGGATGGAAAGTGCCTGAGATTTTACTCTCTGGACACCAATCTAAGATTGAGGAGTGGCTATATGAGGAGAGTATACGCCATACGCGTGATAGAAGACCTGATTTGTTGGATGAATAACTAAATAGTATATAACCATGAAACGTTTATCTATTCTTTTATTTCTTGGCTTCATTGCGCTACACTTAATGGCGCAGGCTAAGTATGTGTTCTTTTTTATTGGTGATGGTATGGGACCTCATCAAGTATTGGCTACAGAGATGTATCTTGCTGAATTAGACGGCAAAATAGGTCGCAAAAGTTTGTTGATGACTACTTTCCCATATTCAGGACAGGTTGCGACTTTTTCTACCTCCAATGGTATTACAGACTCGGCTGCATCTGGTACATGTTTGGCATCGGGCGAAAAAACAGACAATGGCGTGATTGGTCAAAGGTCAGATGGTGCTCCTGCTATTAGCGTGGCTAGTCGTCTCAAAGAGCAAGGGTGGGGAGTTGGTATCATGACATCGGTTACTATCGACCATGCTACACCCTCTGCGTTTTATGCGCATACGCCATCACGCAATAACTACTACAGTATAGGTACTCAATTAGCGAAGTCTAATTTCGATTTCTTTGGTGGGTCAGGGTTCTATAGTCCACAGGAGAAGAATGATCCAACAGCTCCTAATCTCTATGATCTCTGTGAACAAAATGGTTATGTGTTGGCTGGTGGCTATGCTGCTGCTAAAGCAATGTTTGGTGCAAAGAAACTGTTGGTTGTTCCTGCTGAGTGCTTGGTAGACCGTTCACGTCATGCAGGGGCATTACCTTATGCTATTGATCGTACGGAGGGCGAGTTATGCTTACCTGAACTTGTTGAGGTAGCGATTGCACACTTGCAGACTCATGACAAATTTTTTATTATGGCGGAGGGTGGTAAGATAGATTACGCTAGCCATGCTAATGATGGTGGTACTGTTTTACGAGAAGTGTTGGATTTTGATATGGCAATTAAAGTGGCATATGACTTCTATATGCAACATCCTGATGAAACCCTGATTGTAATTACAGCAGATCATGAGACAGGAGGAATGGCTTTAGGGAATAGTGATTATGTGTTAAATCTCAAAGTTTTAGATAATCAAAAGTACTCTTTAGACTTGATATCCGATAAGCTCTCAGATCTACATAAGCAGGTAGGAAATGCTTTGACGTGGGAGCAAGTAAAGCAAGTGCTAATACAGACCACGGGGCTGTATGCAGCGGTGGAGATGAGCGAGGAGGAAGATAAATCTTTACAAGAAGCCTTTGCTAAGATGAAGCTCAATCAAGGTGTAGAGAAAACGTTGTATAAGGAGCTTAATGCGTTGGCATCTCAAGCATTGGCGGTGTTGAATAAGAAATCACGTATTGGTTGGACAAGTAAAGGTCATACTGCTTCAGCAGTGCCGGTATTTGCTATCGGTGTGGGGGCTGAACGATTTACTGGTTGGCACGATAACACTGAGATTGCTCCGCTGATTTACCAAGCTACGCAATCATACTAAATCTTTGATTTCTTCATATGTAAAGCCTCGTTGAAGGCAGAAACGAATCAGTTTTTCATGTGCTGTTGGGTCCGATGGTCTGATGGCACGTTTTTTAGTTGTAATGATGCGTTTCAAAGCGCTGAAATAATCGGATTCATCGATAGAATCTAATGCCTCATGGATGTGTTGGCTAGGGATTTTTTTTGCATGTAAGGCAGCACGAATTTTTATTCGTCCCCAACCTTGGTATTGCAATTTATCATGTGTGAAAGCGTGGCAGTAGCGTGCTTCGTTGATGTAGTTATTGGCTTGCAGATGCTCCAAGATGATAGATATTTGTTCGCTAGAAACTTCCCATTGTTGTAATTTGAGTCGCATCTCTGAACAACAGTGTTCTGCATAAGCGCAGTATGCCTCTGATTTATGCTTCAATTCGTCCAAAGACCATTCGTGCTTTGCCATAGATGTCATATTTGAGTTCAACATCGGTGTATCCTATTGTTTGCATCATCTCACATACTTCTTCCCCATATATTTCGTTGACTTCGAAATATAGTTTTTTTGCCGATTTCATCAATGCAATATGGCGATAGAATAGTAGTGGGTCATTATCAGGGACAAACAGTGCTGTATGTGGTTCATAATCCAATACACGTGCGTCCATGCCAACTTTCTCGCGGAGGCAGATATATGGTGGATTGCTAACTATTATATCGGTGAAATCGAGTTTTTCTGTTAGTATATCCATCTGTTTCCATGCAACTTCTACATTATTGCGTTTTGCGTTTGATGCAGCCACTTCTAATGCCTCAAGGCTAATGTCTATTCCCTTTACTATCCATTTTGGGCAGCATTGTTTGAGCGCAATAGCAATGCACCCTGTTCCGGTACCTATATCTATAATCCGTAATGGGGTGTTTGGGTCACATGTAGATATAATCCAATCGATAAGTTCGGCAGTTTCAGGACGCGGGATTAGTGTTGCTGGAGTAACACGTAGGTCTAACCCCCTCCATTGTGTATGCTCAAAAATGTATTGGATAGGTTCGTGTTTCTGCAGCCTCGTCAAGATTTCTTGAAGTTGCTGTATGTGCTCACAGGCGTGTGTACTTGTGAGAATTTGTGTGCGCGTTAGATTAGTGGCTTCTTCGATAATCCAAATAGCAATCTCTTGCAATTCCTCTTCAGGATAATATCCGCGCAGTTGTGAGGTGATATAATTGATATGTTGTTTCATAAACTTTCGCTGCAAAGGTACTAAAAATAACTGATATGCACAAGTTTTTGAAAATTTCTAACATAAACTTATGTTTTTTTTAGTAATGTGTGGACATATATATTTTCTTTTTTTAAAATTGTTTTTAATTGCTTGCGAGTATGCACATTTTTTTGTACCTTTGCAGCGAAATGAAACAAGCAGAATTATACATGGCTAGGTGCTTGCAATTAGCACGATTAGGGGCGTACTATGTGGCACCTAATCCTATGGTTGGTGCGGTGTTGGTAGGAGATGATGGGAAAAATAAGCAACAAGAAGCTATATTAGGTGAGGGGTGGCATGAGCAATATGGTGGTGCACATGCTGAACCGAACTGCTTGCGCAATGCTGAAAAGTCACATCCGAAAGGTATCGATTACAAGAATTGTACGTTGTATGTGAGTCTAGAACCATGTAGTCATTATGGCAAGACTCCCCCGTGTGCAGAGTTGATTGTTCGTAAGGGTATAGGCCGTGTAGTTATAGGTTGTCTTGATCCTAATCCACAGGTCGCTGGTCGAGGCGTAAGGATCATGCAAGAGGCAGGTATAGATGTGCAGGTTGGTGTGTTAGAAGAGGAATGTCGCAAGTTGAATAAGCGGTTTATTTGTTTGCATGAAAAGCATCGGCCATATGTGGTGTTGAAATGGGCTCAAACGGCAGATGGGTATATTGATGTGAAACGTTGGGTGAAGGGGGATGGCCCTTTAGTAATATCGACACCGCTAATGAAACAGTTGGTACATCAACAACGTGCGGAAAATATGGCGATTATGGTTGGTACGAATACGGTTTTGTTGGATGATCCTAAGTTGTTGACGACTCATTGGAGTGGTCGGCATCCGATACGTGTGACGGTGGATAGGCATGGAGTTTTGTCTAGAGAGTGTAATATTTTTTCTGATGATTCGGAGACGATTGTGTATCGTACACAGACGGATTGGAAGTATATATTATCTGATTTAGCAAAGCGTAATATCCATTCTATCATGGTAGAGGGCGGGGCTGCTTTGCTAAACCATATTATTGCTTCAGGTATCTATGATGAGGTACATGTGGAAGTGAGTGATTTGTTACTACCTCCTTCTGCGTTAGGGAAAGGAGTGAAGGCGCCCGATTTTGTCCTGAAAAAAGAACCTATGATAGTGGATGGACATAAAGTTTATTTTTGTTAAAAATAATGCTTTTGTTGCATATTTCGAAAAAAAGCAGTACTTTTGCAAGTTAAATAAAATTTTGTAATGAAAAAAGGATTCTTTTTATTGTCGGTAGTTGTGCTGTTCTTTTGTTGTAAAAAGCCTGAGCAGCCCAATATGACGGGGGTGATTGCGTCATATAATAACTCTGTGTTAACTTGCGCGGAGTTGGATGTGTTGACGGAAGGTTTGACGCCTGAGGATAGTGCTATAGTGGCGGATAGATATATAACTCAATGGGTGACATCGGAGGCTATAATGGAGAAATTCGAGAGTGTTACGGATGATGATATAGAGCGTATGGTAAAGGCTTACAGACGTTCGTTGTATCAGCACAAGTGGGAGAGTGATCAAGTGGCGCAGCATATGTCTAGAAAGGTAGAAGATAGTATAGTGGTGTCGTTTTATGAGGAGAATAAACAATTTTTTGTGTTGGATGAGGCTATTATGCATGGGTTGATGTTGGTAATTCCTAAAGGAGCTCCTAACTTGGATAAATTGAGGGAGATGGTGCGTAATGTTCAAGATGAGGAGCATATAGAATGGGTGGAAAAGTATGCATATCAGTATGCTACTGGCTATGAGTTATTTTTGGATGAGTGGAAAACGGTTATGCAGGTCGCGGATTATATGCCGTTATCACGTTCAGAATTGGCTAGTCAAGTGAAAGCGAAGAAACAATTGGAATTGCAGGATTCAGTGAATGTGTATTTGTTACAGATGATGGATGTACATGTTGTAGGTGAATATAAACCATTTGACTATGCTGAGAATGAGATAAAGTCAAAGATATTAAGCCAACGCCAAGTGGATTACATCCAATCAGTACGCGAAGGTATATACAATGAGGCATTGCAACAAGGAAAATTGAAACGATATGAGAAATAGATTTTTAGTGATAGGTTATTTGCTATTGATGATGGGCGGTGTGGTGATAGCCCAAGATAATATTATTGATGAGGTGATATGGATAGTGGGTGAGGAGGCTATTCTTCGTAGTGAAGTAGAAGAGGAACGTTTGCGTGTGCAGTATGAGGGCACGCCCATTCCGGGTGATCCGTATTGCGTGATACCAGAGCAGTTGGCAATTCAAAAGTTGTTTTTGCATCAAGCAGAGTTGGATTCTATAGAGATAAATGAGTCTTCTGTGAGTAGCCAGGTGGATATGCGTATGAATTACTATATTTCTCAGATTGGTAGCAAGGAGAAAATGGAGGAATATTTCCGTAAAACATCTACTGAGATCCGTGAGGAGATGATGTTGGGTGTGCGCAATCAAATGATTATTCAGCAGATGCAGAGTAAGTTGACAGAGAGTATAGCTCCAACACCAGCTGAGGTTCGTCGCTATTATAATACGTTACCAGCCGACTCCATACCGATGATACCTGCTCAGGTGGAGGTACAAATCTTGAGTATAGAACCTGCGGTTTCGTTGGAGGAGACGGAACGCATTAAGGGACGTTTGCGTGAGTTTACTGACCGAGTTCACGCAGGGACTGCGGATTTTAGTATGTTGGCGCGTTTGTATTCGGAAGATACTGAATCTGCGAAGCGTGGTGGTGAATTAGGTTTTGTGGGTAGAGGTCAGTTGGTGAGTGAGTTTGCAGATGTGGCATTTAACTTGACAGATCCAAAGCGCGTGTCAAGAGTGGTGCAAACGGAGTATGGGTTCCATATTATTCAGTTGATAGAGAAGAAAGGTGAGCGTATTAATTGCCGTCATATCTTGTTGAAGCCGCGTGTGTCATGGAGTGATAAGGAGCGCGCGACAGCTAAATTGGATTCGATACGTATACAGCTAGTTGATAGTGGTGTGCCATTTGAGGCGATGGTAGCCCGTTATTCGGAAGATAAGAATACATTGATGAGTGGGGGATTGATGACTAATCCGATGACAGGTGCGAGCAAGTTTGAGTATCAGGATTTACCTCCAGAGATAGCTAAATATATCTATTCAATGCAAGAGGGTGAGGTGACAACTCCTTTTGTAATGATGGATCGTATGAAGAACAAAGAGATATGTGCAATTGTGAAGTTGAAGACCCGTCGTGATGCACATAAGGCGAATTTGGTAGATGATTTTCAAGTGATTCGACAGATGTTGGAAGAGAAATTGCGTTCCGAGATGATAGACAATTGGATTCGAGAGAAGCAAAAAGAGATATACGTGCAGATTGATCCTGCATGGCGTGGTTGTGATTTTCAATATCCTAATTGGGTACATTGATTAAACAAAAGAATATATTGCTGTCCATGTGCTATAGGTTGTTGCCTATGGTGGGCTTTGTGTTTGGATATTTGATATTGGGCAATACGGGGTGTAAAGCTCAATCAATGCTGCATTTGGAAGCGGCGGAAACATGGTCGTTTGATCAAAGACGTATGCCTGACGTGCAGATATTACAAGGAGATGTATGCTTTCGCCATGACTCTGCATACTTATATTGTGATTCTGCATATTTCTTTGATAAGCAAAACGCGTTGCACGCTTTCGGACATGTGCGCTTAGTTCAAGGGGATAGTTTGAAAGGTTTTGGTGATGAGTTGTACTACGATGGTAATACGAAATTGGGTAGGTTTCGCAAAAATGTGAAATTAATACACAATGATGAGATGACATTGACAACCGATAGTATGAATTATGATCGCGCAAGTAATGTAGCTTATTATTTTTCAGGTGGTACGATACAAGATACACTAAACACACTGACATCTATGTATGGACGTTATACGCCTGACAATAACCAGGCGTTGTTTAGTGGTAATGTGCAGTTAATGCATCCAAAGTTTGTGTTGACATCAGATTCGCTCTGTTATAACACAGAGACGAATCAAGCAAATCTGGTTACTCCAACGAAGATAGTGTACGAGAAGGAAACGACAATATTTTCCTCGAATGGATGGTATAACACAAAGACTGAGTATTCGGAGCTGCTAGATCGTTCGGAGATTATCCATGCAGATGGTAAGAGAATGACAGGTGATACGATTTTTTATGATAAGGTCGCGGGTTATGGTCGTGTAATAGGGCACATGGAGAGTGTAGATTCTACTAATCACATGACTCTATATGGTAATAGGGGTGAAATGTGGGAGAAAGATAAGTATGGTTATGTGACTGATAGTGCATTATTGATTGAGTGGTCAGATACGGCAATGTATACTTACATGCATGCGGACACGCTATTTACAGAGCAGATACCATATAC
>JAEIGA010005484.1_pt1 | contig 19383 bp, 17 predicted proteins | sample 9270691 | NCBI WGS metagenome assembly JAEIGA01 (sample SAMN17057246, study PRJNA624740) | gut metagenome | biome: biome; isolation source: fecal sample | host: Bos grunniens | place: China: Xizang | collected 2019 | reverse complement strand
TGAAATCAGAAAAATCAAAGAAATGGTTTTGAGATATTCTATGGCGAAAAATGTTCCCAAGGCATACACACTCGATGTTGCTATTATTAATACAGATGAAGAGGGTGGAAGAGACATAGCTCTCATTGAGGTTCATCCCTTTGTATCTGTTGGAACATATGGATGCAGAGGTGGATTTTTGCCAAGAATGTATCAGTTGGGTATCGAATGGTATATAAAACATAACGATGAAATAAAACCAACAGAGGAATAATATGTCTATTGATTTACACGTGCATTCTGAGTTTTCATGTGATGCGGATGTAAAAATGATTGATTATATTAATCGGGCAAAAGAGCTAGGGTTAAAGCATCTTTACTTCACGGACCACGTAGATATGCAACCAATTGACCCTGGATATCTTTATTACAATCCGCGCGCATATTTTGAAGAGTACTGGAAGTTAAAAAGAACAATTGAGACTGATGACTTCCAAATTCATTCTGGTATCGAATTCGGCGAGCCGCATTTGTATCCAGAAAATCTTAAGCGATTGGCCAATTACCACTATGATGTTATTATTGGAAGCCTTCATTATATTGGAAAGCTTTACACGCATCCAGGTTTACCTGATTTAAGAGATGCAAAAGACTTCTATAAAGAGTACTGGCGCGATATGCTAAAAACTGTGGCTAATGGAGGATTTGATGTCCTAGGTCACATCGACTATCCCAAAAGAGCATATGGATATTTCTTGTATGAAGAAAAGATGCTTCGAAACATTTTCAATATTCTCCTGGATGACGGCGGTGTAATTGAAATTAACACATCCGCTCTTAGAAAGGGAAATAGTGAAACGACTCCTGGAAGAGAACTCCTTGAACTGTATAAAGACTGTGGCGGTAAGTTCGTCACAATTGGGTCTGATGCACATTTCTTGGAAGATTTAGCAAAAGACACAGATAAGGCCAGGGGAGTAATGGTAGACGTTGGATTGCAAGAAGTAATGTTTTTAGATAGAAAAATGATAATCGTATAACAATAATGGAGCCCAGCTTTCGCTGAGCTCCATTTGTTTATATGTTCTGAGAGGAAGCTTTTGAAATTTCTTCTAAGCGTTGTTGTTTTTGCATTTCGGCAATCTGCATTAGGTGATTATACATTTCTTCACCAACACATTTTTTAGCGTGCTCACACCATTGGACACAACTAAGATTGTCATTGTAGGCAACAAAGCCACATTTTTCACATGGCATTTGTGTGTCTATTGAAAACAGTTCAATAATTGCCCCACAATTAGGACAAACCTTCTCATGTATCGTTGGTGTACGAGGCTTACCCATGCAACCTTCGTGAATCATACGACCAACTCCTTTACATTAGATTCACATATAGTATAGAAGACGAGTTAGCCTATGCTAACTAAATATTAATTGCTAAGCGCCTGCCATCTACGGCTCAATATTCTAAATTAATGGTATACATGCAATAGATTTGTTGAGCAGTACAATGAATTTTGTGAACATTCAACAAACGCATGTAAATCTTTCTAAGAAATGAGGGTACAGATATGGCAAAACAGCCCCAAGAAGAGCGTATCTGCCTCTCCACATTGAAGTCTCGTGGGTGGACAGATTCTCTGATTAAGAAGCATTTACCAGAACCCATGTTAGTTACAAATCCTCATTACACCAGGGCTCCCGAAATGAAGCTTTGGTATTTGAGCGAAATTGAAAGAATTGAAAAAGAAGTTGATGAATTCCAGCAAAGAAAAGAAAAATTGGCTAAAAAGAACGCAGCCAAGGAGATGCGTCGCCAAGAAGCAATTCGACAGAAAGAAGAACGAATTGCAAGATTCACATCTGAGTTGAATGTAAGAAATCCAGCGCTTGACTATCCGCTGGCTAGAAATATGGCTAGACATTTTATATTGAATGTCGGCGATACGAACACAGGAAAAACATACCAGGCTTTACAGGCTCTCAAAGCCGCTGAGACTGGCGTTTACCTTGCCCCTCTTCGTTTATTGGCAATGGAAGTTCAAGACCGTCTGCTTGACGAGGGCGTCTTGTGCAGCATGGTAACAGGTGAAGAAGAAAACTTGGTTGAAGATGCACAGATTATGTCTTCGACAGTTGAGAAAATCGACCTGACAAAAATATATGAAGTCGGTGTTATTGATGAATGCCAAATGATTGCTGATGATGCCCGCGGAGGCTCGTGGACAAGAGCTATACTCGGATTGGCAGCAGAGACAATCTATTTGTGTATGAGTCCAGATGCCGAAAACATTTGCAAGAAATTGATTGATATGTGTGGTGATACTTATGAAGTCCATAAGTGCACAAGAAACACAGAGCTAATATTTGAAGGCAAGACAGATGAGAGATTTTTGCAGAGAAATGACGCAGTAATCTTATTCTCTCGTAAAAAGGTCCTCGCTTTCGCAGAAATGGTTAAACAAAAATATAAGCTAACCCCAAGTGTTGTTTATGGCGCATTGCCTTATAAAGCACGCAAACAACAGGTTGAACTTTATAATGAAGGTAAAACGGATATTATCATTGCAACAGATGCAATTGGTATGGGTATGAATTTACCAATAAAACGAGTTGTCTTTGCTGAGACAGAGAAATTTGATGGTGTTGTAAGAAGACCGCTTTACGCAAGTGAAGTAAAACAGATTGCTGGTAGAGCAGGTCGCCGCGGAATATTCGAGAAGGGATATGTCGCAGCGTTCCAACAAGCAAACACTATCAATGACAAGTTAAAAGCAAAGAATAGAATTATTCAAAAAGCACACGTGCCATTCCCGCATGATGCATTAAAGCACAGTTCTGAACCACTCTCTGTTGTTTTAAACGAGTGGTCCCAGGTTCAATACCCTGAAATCTTCACACAACAAAATATCGAACTAATGGCTGAAAAGGCTGAGTATCTCGAAGAGAATTATCCAATGCTCAGAAGGGAAGAGATGCTCAAGCTGACTATGGTTATGTTTGATGAGAAGGATGAAGAATTGTATGGTTTATGGGAAAGATATGTTCAGTTCTATGTTTCTGGCATAGAAATAAGAATGCCAAAGCCAAATGAAGTGTGTTACAATCTTCAAGTCAATGAACATTCTTATAAGGAATTGGACTTGTATTATTCATTCCATAAAACCATGGAGCTCGATTTTAATTATGATGAATTGATGTCGAGAAAAGAGGCTCTTGTTGAAATGATTAACAAGTGTCTGCTTGAAACAAACAAGAAGCTTAAAAAGAAAAAGAAAAACATTCAAAACACACCACGCAAACGCGACAAGCGTAGACGTGTTCATTGATTTGGAAAGGAAGATTGAAACCAAATTCAATTTAGCCAAAAATAATTTCTGGGAGACTTTTGTCTCCCATTATTTTTTCCCGCCTTTTTTCTTTTTGTTTGTCTATAATAGATTTGTATTTCGGAGTACGAATACATCACCCAGATATAACCAAGGTTTCATCGTATATGGGAAAAATTTTTAAAATTTAAAAAATTGCCTTGGTACTTTATGCACTTACGGTAGTAACGTTTCCTCCTCCTAGCGTTACGGGCCAGATACAACAACGTTTTCATCGTTTTTTATTTTTTGAATATGAATATGATTTGACGTTGTGCTAAGTGTTTCGGGTTGGCCTGGTAGATAGTGTGTGCATACACTATCGCCAGGCCTTTTGTTTTGTATTCGTTCGACAAACTGTAAAAAAATTGGCCAGTGGCCGTTAAAATATAAGGAGATATGTATGGATAGAAAGTTAATCAAAAAGGTCAACCAATATATGTTCAACAAGAAGGAGTCCATTATCGTTCCTTCTGACGAGAGAACTGATAACCTTTTCTCTACACAGTATGAACAGGTAAAGACCATTTCGGTCATGTTGTGCAACCTACATGAGCTTGGTTATACAATTCCAAGAGATGAGATTCCTAAGTTAATGAACATGTCAGCTCATGACTTAAACGAGTTGGTGTATCAGCCGCTGTTGCAGGAAGCAAAAGAAGCTAAGGGAGCTCACGTAGAGCATCGTATTCTTTTCAAAGGCTTCCCTGATTCAGTGAAAATGTTAGATGTTGACACTTTGTCAGATATTAGATTTGCGTCATACTTTACAACTGTCGTTGACTCATTCGTTGGCAACGATGCTTTGACAGATGGTAGTATCACAAGAGATTTTGTCGCCTCAGCAATGGAACAGGCAATGAGAAATGTCGCGCCTGAAACAGTTCATGATAATCGATATATGTTCAGCAAGCTGTTGTCTGATGAGATGTTCTACAAGAAAGCTCCTGAATTGATTCGTGAAGTCATGATGAATAATCATGGACCTAAATTCAGAGAAGCCAACCCAAGAGCAATCCACGTTGTTGACGAAAAGGCTTTCACAGATATGGTGAAGAACATGCTGTCAGCAAGAACATCTCTTTCTCCATATGATAAGGAAATCGTAATGTTTGCTGTTGATAATTTCAAGAGCGAAGATTATATGCCTGGAAAGATTCAGTTTAGAGAAACTCAGGCGATGTTGGATAAATATAACTTCCAGAATCGCAATTACCACAATATCAATGTTCGCTCTATGCAGGACTTTGAAAGATTGTTGGTGTCTTTGTCTGATGGCGATTTGTCAATGTCTAAGAAGCAAATGATTCGCAACTTCACAAATCAGGAAAGAAAAGCATTGTTTACCATTTTCAAGAATGCACTGGAAAATAATTATCCTGTTATGTTGGAATCTGCTGCCGATAAGCAAACACTAAGAACATGCGAAAATGTTTTGAAGAATCGCTTGCACTTTGACACAATGGGTGATAAGCAGTTATACAAAGACTTCATCAAAAAGGCAGAAGCACACGAGAAGGTCATGGGAATCTTTGAGAGAAACATGAGAGAGAAGAAATTTGATATTGCCGCTAAGGTTCTATCAAGATATTCTCCAACCTTGATGATTCAGCACACAAGAGAGATTCTTGGTAAAGCATGCTTACACGTAGATTCTATTGAAAAGTATGATAAGACTCGCAAAACAAAGGATGCAAATAGACAGATGCTGCGCGCTATTGAAACTTGCATCGCCGACGCTGCTAGAAAGACTGACGTCAAGACTCTTCTTTCTCTAATGAACGAAGCTGTCAAAGAACGCGAGGATTACAAGTTCGTAACACCAAAGAATAAAAACGACTTGATGATAAAAGAAAATAAGTCTGTCGTATTAACTGAGAGCGCAAGAGCTGCAATCATGATGCACGTCGCCAGTGCTATTGATTTCCAATACTCACACATGAAGATGGATGGTAAGATTAACATCCAGAAGGGAACAAAGGTTTATATTGACCCCAACCTTGATAGATGCCCAATTCCAACTGTAGGACGCAATGATGTTGGTAAGAATAGAACCCTGCCTACTGGAACTCAGGTTCCTGTTAATGAAGGCGCTATCCTGAGAACAGCTCTCTATAAAAAGGCAGAGCGTGACCAATTTATCGACTTCACCTGCGGATTCCTGGATAAGGACTTCAAGCTTGTTGGCCAAGTTAGCTGGAACAACTTAAAGCAGAAGGTTAATGGAAAGAACATTGGATATCACTCTGGTGATACAATGGCTTGCCACAATGGCTGTACAGAAGTCATTGACATCAACCTTGAAGCAGCTAAGGCAAATTGGCCAGACGCTCGTTACGTTGCATACAGTGCAATCATGTGGAACGGCGTTCCTCTATCAACATGTGATGAACTCTTTATGACAATGGCAACTGTTTCAGAAAATGAAATGGGCAAGAATGAAAAGGGTGAATCCTTAAATGGTTTGAAGCAAGGACAAAACGTATTTGACCCAGCTAAGGTTCAGTTTAAGTTTGATATTGTCGGCGACAGAACAACTGCTGTTCCTGTTCTGTATGATATTGTCGAGAACAAGGCAATCATCATGAACGTTGAAATGTCAAAGAAGCTGAACAGTATGGAATCCATTGCTCGCGAACCAAGACACTTTGATTTGCCAAGCTCTTGTGAATGCTTAGAAAGCTATTCAACAGAACTTTCATTGAAGTGCTTCGCTGCACAGCGTCCAACATTAGCATCAGTTGGTATGATGGCTTCTACACTCGCTTTAAACAGAGAAGCTGAGATTGTTACAAGACCAGAAGAAGCCGACGTTATTTTTGCTATTGATAGAGCTGAATTCGCAGACGAAAGGGAAGTAGTAGAAGGTGTTGAAAATCCTGAAAGAGTTGTAATTACAGCTTACGATAAGGATTTGATTACAGCCGAATTAATTCCTGATGCAAAAGCAATCTATGAAGAAGTTCAGCAAGAAATTGCAAAGAATAGAGCTGAAATCAAGGCAAAAAGAACATCTCATGACGACCAGAGCGGTCATGATGACTTTGGCCCAGTAATAGAATAATAATAAATAACATGGCCCTCTTTTTCATTAGATATCAACCTATAATAGTGTTGATTTAAATGGAGAAGAGGGCTTTGTTATGTTTGAAAACAGCAAAATCATTATCATGACAGTAGATAGATGGAAGGATAAAACTTTCCAAGATGCATTCAAAGAGTGGCTTGGTACATACAAAATGGTCAGCGGAGAGTTAAAGCAGCTTATCAATTATGTGCTGCAATTTCAAAAACTCGACATCAAGCTGATGACTGGAAAATGCTCAGAAGGTCTTTATCAAACTGAGATTGAAAAGCTTGGAATTAAATATGTTGATGTGCCTGGTGATGTCGATGCGAAAATTAAATATTGGACTCCATTTCACGTAGTCGCGTATGTATGTACACGCAATCTCAAGAACAAGAAGTTTTTGTCAGAAAAGGCGCTGGACAATGGTATGAGCTTTGAAGAATTGACTGCAAGAATGTGCGCGCGAGCACTGAGAACGCTACCTTCTGTCATCAGAGAATACCAATTGGCTTCTTTACTTAGCGAAATCTTCCGCACTGCGCTTGTCGAAAAGAGTATTTACTTAGATAGTAACAATCATTGTGATGCAAAGATGACATTAAATGGTGAAGTTTACTGGTTTTGGTCTTTCGTTATTGGTAGACATTCTATTAATAAGCTATATCTTAAATTGTCTGGATTTAAGGGAGCTGTAATAGCAAAGGGATATCATGTTTTGTGCGGTCTTGATGTTCACAATGTTGGAGAAAATGGAGACAATTTCCACGACTGGGCATTGTATTCAGATGTATATGCAAAAAAAATTATTGACATAATCAATGAAGGACCTAAATATAAATACGAAGAATTTCTTAAAATTATGAAAGAGCCTGGCGTGTTTGCAAATGGTCCAGTAATCATCCGAAACGATGTGACAATTAATTACGGAAGGACAAAAGAAAAATAAGATGGCTCCGCTTAGGCGGAGCCTTATTTTCGTATTAGGCCTTTTTAATGCTAAATCTTACATACTAAAGAAAATGCGCTTAAAAATGAGGGATGAATATGGAAAAGGTTATAGTACAAGCAACAAAACAAATTGTTGAAAAATTAAAAAAGCCCGACGGATATAAGAAAGAATTAGAACAAGAGTTGGATGCAATTATTGCGTCTGGGCCAACTGGTGCATGGCCATTCCGCGGCTTGACAAAAGATGATTTGATTTCTGCAATAAGGCCTATGGTTGATATTGCTAGTTCAGTGGAAAAAGAAGCAAGGAAAATTAAGGGTGCGACCCCAGAAGTTTTACATGATAGAATCTCGTATCGAACAATTGATTTACTAAAATGTGTTAATCAAATGGAATATGAGACAAAGAGGTTTGAGGCTAATCAAAATACTGTTAGACAGGACTATGGTCGAACACGTATGCATAATGGTCCAACGCATTTAACATCGACGTATCGTGACTCTGAGATGAGAGATGTTCTATTCTCAGGCACGGCAAATGCGCATAAAGTAGAGGAAGACCCTTTCTCAAAAAGAACAAGACCGAGGCCAGATAACCGAGGCAGAGCGTTCGCTGCTGAGTCGAGAAAAATGGCGCAAATGATGCAAGAGATATCTTCTTGGGCCCGCCAAAGCATGTATACATTCAACAGAGTCGCGAACAATGAAATGATGGAACATTTCCCTAAGTCTGATATTCAACCAATAAATGTTTCAGATGTTGGAGAGCAAGCATATATACCAGCAATAGCTGTTGAATACACAGGGCGCGTCACCAAATCGCACGAAGAGGCATATGCAGCAATTTTAGATAAGTTTGAGCAAATGCTTAAATATGGGTTGCCAAGTGAAACATCAATGGGGCAATGGTTAGATAAAATAGCAGGCAATAGAGATGAATACAAACAGGAAAATGAAGAGTTAATTAAAAACTTATTGAGCAGAGAAATGGATTTGGAAGTTATTGAACATTTCTACATTCCTAAAATGGTACTTAATGCAATGGTGGCAGAAGGCCAAATGCAAATTGAACAAAGATATGGTAACATCCAGGGCTATCAGCAGCTTCAATCTACATATAGCGAACAAATGCATGGAGCTACTCAGTGTAAAAGAATGATTAAAGATACAAGAGATAGAGAAGCAAAAATGATGCCAAACCTCGACCTTTCAATAGAAAAGGGTAAAGATGGCACATACGTCATTACTGTATCAAGAGGAAAAGGTGAGAAGCGAGAAATTTCGTTTAAAAACGAAAACGAAAGCTACCAAAAAACAGACGTGAAGAATCGTAGAGAAAATACTCGTATTATGACACTTGGCAAAATGAGCCAGGCTCTGCGTGAAGAAAAGAAAATTTACTCAATGATTATAAAAGGTACTTCTGCTGAATTTACAGAAAAGGTTCCAGAGGCAAAAAAGAGAGACACAAAAATGACATACAGTCATGATATGTCTTTCGGAGAAGCAGAGGTGTCACATACAAGAACCACTAGGCATAGTGGTAAGCGTTCCAACCGAGCCAATCTACACATGGATTTAGGCAAGATGGAAGGCAGGATTATCAGGTCTCATAGAGAAGGCTTAAATAGAAAACAAGATTGGAATATTGGAGCTAGCGCACAAGGGATTGGAGCATCAGCATCAATGTCAACCCCAACAATTGACAGTCTAGGCACTCCAAAATTATCAGCAGAAGCGCATTTGGCAAAAGGCTCTGTTAACTTCAAACAACTAGAAGCTTCGTTTAATATTGGAGCCAAAGCGTCCATCGGTATGCAAATAACTCCAGAAGAGATATCAAAGAAAGCAGCGATGATATTAGTTGGAGAAGCGCTAAAAGGAAATTCAGCGAACTTAACAAGAATTGCCGATGAAGTTATGGACTTAATAAAGAGCGCTGGTCCTTCGTCGTCTATTGATTTCACAAAAATTAACATCTCTGCGGCATTGTTAGATTTGTTAAATGCAGAGTTGGTAAGAGAGCAAAATCAGGAAATTGGTGAAGTGAATTACAACTCCGAAATAGGGTCTCCAATAGCATCAGATGTCAAAGAGGATATTGAAAATGCTCCAACATATTATGACCAGGTACAAGACATGGTCCAATTTTGGGGAGATATCACAATCGAAAGGGAACAGGACCAACAGTTAACGGCTAATATGCCAATGTATTCGCAAGATATGGGATATGTTGCAAATCAGGAAGCTGAAAACCCAGAATTGGCAGATGATGAACAAGAATACGGACATGACAGATGACAATATACCCTCGGGAATCCCGAGGGTTTCTTTTTTGCCTTTGCTTATTCGTTTCATCAATATTATTGTTATCTTTGGATAGGAGCTCATCCTGTCTAATTAATTAGGAGGAATAAACAATGAAAAAAATCACCCGTATCGTAATGACTTTCGCCCTCGCACTTATCATGTTGGCCAACTCCGCCTTTGCAATCACTGCTAAGGCAGCTGTTGTCGACCCCGCCGAGCCTGCGGAAGTAAGAACAACCATCGAAGTGGAAAAGGTCACCTTCGACTCTGTTCCGCTGTATGACCAGACTGACTTCCCTCACATCCCCTATAGCCAGGGCTCCATCTACACCAGTGGTTGCGGCATTACCTGTATGGCAATGGTCGCTTCCTATATCCTGGATGAGCCTGTGTCTCCTGCAACTCTTGGCCTGGAATATAACAAGTCCGCAACTGACAATGTTACCAGAATGCTCAATGCGGCAGACGGCCTGGGTATCAAGTATGAGAAGCCTGAAAACTGGAACGAAATGAAAGAAGAGCTGGAGGCTGGCAAAGTCGCCATCATTCTCGTTAACAAAAATTCCATCTTCACGGACTACGGTCATTTTATCGTTTTGACTGGTATCACCGAAGACGGCAAGTTCATGGTTAACGACCCTTGGGGCCCCAACTACAAACTCTATCCTAATGAGTTTGAAAATGGGTTCGAGGAATGGCAGATTCTGCAGGGTTACAGCGGTGGCTGGACCTTCGAAAAGTAAAGATAAGACGGCAACACACGTTGCCGTCTTTCTCTTTGTGCTTTTTCGTATATTTATACAAAAACATAAGCAAAATTTGTATAATATGCAAGAAAAATGTTTATGTGTAACGTTTGCAGCGCCCTCTACAGATTTTTAAAATTCTCTATAATATTTTTAGAATTGATGCTTGATATTTTTGAAAGGAAGTTTTGTTTATGGCAAAGAACAGGACAAAGAAAGAATTGGCCGAGTTGGCAATTCGTTTGTTTGCTAACATTGACCAGTCTGACCAGTGGGATAATTATTCTATGACCGAAGAGTGCATTAAGCATGTGGATAAGAAGTTTTTGCTGCATCTTATTGATGATTTGCGCACATCTGTTCAAAGCAATGTTGATTATGGCGGCAAGTATCTGGTAGACGACGATGAAGAAGTCGAAAGAATTCTTCGTGAAGCGGGAGAGGTTTTGGGTGAAAACGATGAGCTGTAAATATTGTGAAGATTTGAGTAAATTGATGCGAGTCAATGCACGTGGTGCTGGTATTGAGGCATCTAATAGTCGTCATACGTTCGCAGATATCACTATGGATGAAGAAACAAAGAAGTTCTATTTTGAGCTTGATGACGGAGACGGTCCTTGTTTTGAAATCGAGTTTTGCCCGAAGTGTGGACGAAAACTGACTCCCTCTGAAAACGGATTTGAACATCACTTAGATATTCCTGTCCCCATCGGAGAAAAGGTCTATTCTTTCTGGACAGATTGTTGTAATGCTTGTAGTTACCAGGCAAGAAGTAATAAGGAAATCGCATGTTCTAAGGCATCTCCTTGCCATACAAAGAAGTATAAAATCGGACCTGTTGTTCTGACTTACGATAATCTCGCAACCATTGTTAAAGATTGGGGTGTGTTTTACTTCGCCACATCCAAAGAAGCAGAAGAAGCAGGCAATATTAGAGTCGCTAACAATATTAAAAGAATGCGTGAGCTTGGATATGCTATCGATGCGGATGGCAATGCCAACTACATCCTGACAGAAGCCGAAGCCCGCGTCTTCAATCAAAAGTTTGAGGTGTAAAAAGATGATTACTACACGTTTTAATTTTGAAACGAATTCGTCCTCTATGCACTCTCTCTCTTATCGCAGAGATGAGGGTTTGTATGATAATGAGGACATTTCGCGTTCTGAAGCCATGCATGATATGGTAATGACAGACGCTATTATCGTTATGAAAGAAGGCCACGGAGTCAACATGGATAGTGGTCGTTTCTGGATTTGGAACAATTCGGTACGATTCTCATCTTATGAGCTTTCGTTCCGCAATAGTCCTATGGAAATTCTCTCATCTTTTAAAGATAAGCTGAGATATGCCATCGCAACATCTCTCGGTTTCCGTTATAAGGGCTGGGAAAATAGATACCAGGAAATTGTTGATATCTTCCACTCTCGATTTGCAAATGTCGAGCTAAATATTTGCCGCGGAGACATTAAGGAAGCACATTTTTCTCCTACAAACAGCTATCTGATTTATCCTTTTCTGAAGAAATACAATATTTCTATGGAAGAGTTCCTGAACAATAATCGTTATGTAGTTGTTGTTAACTATGCAGAGTTCATGAAGATGAAGAGTCTGAATATGGTTGACGAGACCTATATTGATTCTCTGTTCATGGTTGATGAAGTGGAACACAAGAAGATGGAAATTATCGATGGCGTGTGGTCACTGACTGAGGGCGATATTACCTTTGGAAGAAGTCCTTACAGAGTACTTGGTACTCCTGAGGGTAAGGCTCGATATGCACTGGCATCTTATCGTTCTGAAAACATCCAAGAAATCACGGAGATTCTCCAGGAAATCTATCCTGATTTGAAGGAAATCAGACTTCCCAGAAGCTGGTACAATAAGGAAGAGCTTGAGTGTGGTTACTGCGAGGATTGCGTAATCCCTCACAATGTAGGCCTGAAAGAATTTATCCTCAACAAGAAGTATGTTGTTATTTCCGATGGCGATGAATATTGCGTGTGGAGTGAGTTTAAACAGACTCCTCTGTTCAATAGAGACGCCTATCCTAACGAGGAAATTGACGACGACGATTACTATGAAGATACGGAAGTTGGTGGGGATTAATGCAGGTTTCATTTCCAGGCTTGGGGTTGGAATTTTTTGTCAACCCAACTGCCTTTAAATTAGGGTCCATATCTGTGCAGTGGTATGCAGTATTCATAGTACTTAGTTTTCTGATTGGTACTGGATACGCTATGTATCGAGGTAAGGATTATGGATTAGAAATGGGAGATATTTTTGATGTCTCTCTTGTTGGTATGATGTGTGCTATGGTCGGCGCACGTATTTATTACGTTGCTTTCCAATGGGATTATTTCAAGGATGACCCTGTCCGTATTTTTACTGATTTCCGTAATGGTGGATTAGCAATCTATGGCGGCATTATCGCAGCAATTATCGGTGGCTCAATAGTTGCAAAGATTAAGAAAATTAGTATTCCAGCTTTGCTTGACTTGGCTGGCATGGGACTGCTTTTCTCACATGGCCTTGGTAGATGGGGCAACTTCACAAACCAAGAGGCCTTCGGAACTGTAACCGATTTGCCTTGGGGAATGATGAGCGCTAATACTGGTAACGTTCCTGTGCATCCTTGCTTCCTGTATGAATCACTATGGTGTTTCCTTGGATTCATCATCATGCACTTCTTAATCAGAAAGATTATTAAATACAAGGGTCAGGTTTTCATTTTCTATATCATGTGGTATGGATTTGAAAGAATGATTGTTGAAGGCTTGCGTACAGATAGTCTGTATCTGCCGTTTGAAATCTTCGGTTACGCTCCTAGGGTATCCCAGGTGTTGTCCGCTTTGTTGGTAATCGGTGGGGCAATTGCTTTGATTGTTTTTAGAAAAAGGAACGATTTTGCTCTACAAAAGAAAGAACAATCCAAGTCGGAGGATGATAAAAGTGAGTGAACATAAAAGCTATAACAAGCTAGTTAGAGATAAAATCCCAGAAATCCTGGAAGGGAAGGGGATTAAGTACACGACCGCAACTCTTTCTGATGAAGCCTACCTAGATTGTCTCGATTCAAAGCTTTTTGAAGAAGTGACGGAATATGATATGGATAAGACTCAGGAAGAAATCGCCGACGTTCTTGAAGTTTTGATGGCAATTGCTGATGCAAGAGGATATAAATGGTCAGATATCCTTGCTATCCAAGAAAAGAAGCGAGAGGAGCGCGGTGGATTTGCCAAGAAAATCCTCCTTATCTCAACGGAAGAAGACTAATGTTGTCGTACCTGCTGCTCCAAGAATAGCCATGTGTCCAGCTTGTGACTGGAAGACTAAGGTCGAATCAGAAACTGTTGATGGTGTAACCTACTTTTTCGTAATTTGTAGAGATTGTAGGTTGTCTCAGAACAGAAGAAAATACACCTCTGAGGAAGATGCGATTGCGGCTTGGAATAAGAGCTGCTCGGGTTTGGGGGTGAAATAATGGTTTGGCTTATAGCTATATCTGTAGGAATTGGTGTTGGAGTATTTTGCATTCCACTTATGACTAATAAGTTGCCAATTCTTAACTCAATCAAGTTCTGTTTTGCATTGTTTTTGTTAGTACTAGTAATACCAATCTTAACACAGCGCGCAATGGCCATTGGCCCAGCTGAAAGAGTTGGTGAAACTTGGTATGGTGATAGGAAATACGAGGTTTTCTGTGACAATGAAAAGTATTTTGTGCTTGATACAGAAGAATGGGACATCACAAAAATTCAATACCGAAACTATGTTGAAAGCATTGAAATTACACCAGAATGTGACTGTGGAGCAGAACGGTCAATATCAATAACTCTGAACAAATAAGAAAGCGGCTCATTTTTGAGCCGCTTATTTTTGTTCTATTTCTTTGGTAAGTTTTTCTCGAATTGCTTTTGGAACATCGTTTTCCGTCATATTCTCTATAAATCTATGATGGTTTTTGTAACTTCTAACCAAAACGAATCCCTCTTTAACTTCAATTGGTAATGGCACGTAGACGTATTGTTTTTCTAGTGAACCGTCTTCGTCTTTGTATACCCAAACGTCAACATGGTATCCAACAAGCGTTTTCTTAGAACCTCTTGGTTTAAAGATTGGACTAATGTGCGTAATATATCCGCAATTATCTTTCCCATGTCTTTTTAGATTGTATTCAATTAAGTAGTCTCGTACTGCCTTTATGGCACAAGCAAAGCCCATAACTATGAATATAGCACCAATTAGTGAAAATCCAAGCGAACCATTCGTGATTGTGTCAATTACGTTTGGATGTATCCATAAACCAATCGAGATAAAGGCAAGTCCTACTCCAATCAAAATAACGCTAGATAGGATTAGCATATTAACACCTTCTTTTTTTTCTCTATTCTCTCCTCTAATAATGTAGATGAACATAGATTTTACCGATAAATCCCGCCCACCAAGCTCGTTTTTGACTATAGTAATTGTAGAAATTAATGATTGAAACTCAAAGAATGGAGTGATTTATATGGCATATCGAAAGAAGAACGATGTGACAATTGAAATTTGTATGGGATTGCCTGGCTCTGGTAAGACCACTTGGGCAAAGTCTCGTGAAAATCGACATACTCGTGTTTATCATATTGACCAGATGATGGATTTAAAGTATCATGACGATGAGTTGCGCAACAAGAGCAAGCGGTCTCTGTATGACGGAATTGTACACAATATGCATTATATTGAAAAGGGAATTAAGACCGTTGTACTGGATGGTCTGTTCTTAACCAACGGCGATGTTTCCGACATGATTTGTGCAATCTGCGATTGCTTTAATGAAATTAAGCTTGATATTCACTGGTGGAAGGAAGACCGAGAGACTTGTGTTAAGAATGATGGTGGTCGTCGTGAGGTTAGCTCTGTAACCACTATTCTGCACGCTCCTTATGAATATCCTAACAAAGAACTACTTGATTCTGTTTTGAATGAAGTTGGAGTGTCTGTAAATAAGATTGTAGAGCACGAAGTATTCTTAAAGGAAGATTGGAAGCGCTTCTTCCGCGGCAAAATGTATCTGTCTGAGGATGGAATGTTGAAGGGACAGCGTTGGAGCGGCGGCGGTTCTTATGGAACTTGCTGGCACAACGGATTGACTCCTGTTTCTGCTGAAGAACCTCGTAACTTCGATGAGCTTGATTCTCTGTTGGAAGAGATTTGTCCTAACATTTCTTTCTTGCACTACAAGAAGATTCAGAGCAACTGCGTAACCATGGAAGATTATTATGACCGCGATTATTATGGTGGCGGTATCACTTATCACTATTGGCAGTGCGATTTGAAGAAGCTGTATGAAGCTTTGAATGATTTGGGATACGATGTAACTCCTGCTTAATAAGAGGTGTTTGAAATGCAAAAAGTACATGTTGATGTGTTAATGGGCTTGCCTGGTTCAGGCAAGACTCATTTCGCAAATGAATATAAGAATTCACCTGAGGGAAAATATACAAACGTTGTCTTCATGGATGAATTAATGGAAAAGTACGGTTGGCGAAACATAAACACAAGAGAAGTACTTCGTGAAGGTATTGCGAGTCGTCGTTTCGTGTATTCTTATATGATTGACGGCCTGTTTCTCACGAATCAGGCCCTGGCAGATGCTATTTCTGTCGTCGGAGAATATCATCTTGACGCAGAAGTTACAATTCACAGATGGAAAGAAAATAGAGAAATCTGTGAGTTGAACGATGGCGGCCGACGTGATAAGCCCTCTACTCAATTGATTCGTACGGCCGTATATGAAGAAGTTGATGTTGAATGGCTGCTTCAAAGATTGAAGAACTATGGTGTAACAAAGATTGATGTTGTTGAACACGACGTTATCTTAAAGCCTGATTGGGTCCGCTTCGCAAAAACTGTTGATATCACCATGAATGATGGGAAACTTCGTTCCGAAAGATGGAGCTGTGGGGGTTGTCACGGCAACTGTTATGACAGCTCTATGTATTATTCAGATGGTGAAGAACCTGCCGTATTTACCGAGTTGGACAATTTCCTTGATGAAAAATGTCCCAACCTACTTTATAAGGACTTCCGAGTGATTCAGCAAAAGTGTATTACAACAGAAGAAGAAAGTGAGCCCGAATATTACGGTGGCAGCACAACGTATAGGCGCTGGGTTTGTGATATGGAAAAGTTGCACTCAGTGCTCAAAGAACTAAATTACATTGAAGATTAAGAGAGGGGAACCTCTCTTTTTCTTTTTTGTGCTGCTGTGAAATATTCTAAATTAAGTTCAGACAATTATAAAGCAAAGGAGACTTTACCTTGAAAAGAATATTTGTATTATTGCTTTGTTTGCTAATGGTTTTTTCTCTTGCAGCATGTGGAGAAAAAGAACCTGAGCCAGAAGTAACAGAGCCAGTTGAAACTGAACCTCAGTTGACGCCTGAAGAGCAGGCGGAAAACATGCGAAAGAAGCTTGTTACTGTCTATATCGATGGTAATCCATATGAAATGGAAGAGCTTTCAGCTGCCAAGTTGGAAGAAATTGGCTTTAAGCCTGAACCCGTTTGGTTAACTAACGAACTGGGTGAAGATGGCCCTGTTTACAAGAATGATAAGGGCGAGCAAATGAGCGTTGTTTTCGGAAATAAAAAAGGCTCAATCGCAGCCGTCAGTGTTGGACTTACTGGACTTTCAGAGAATTCCGAATATAGCTTCGCAAATGTGATGTTTGTTAACGGTATTAAGATTGGCATGTCCAAGGAGTCTATTACAGACAAGCTGGCAGAGTTCCAAATTACTGAGCAGAAACTCGACGATTTAGTTTTGTACATTATCCAAACAGATAAGTGTTCCTTTATTATTAGCTTTGAGAACGATGTGGCAACTGCCATTTCACTTGGATTTAATAATGGCGTTCTTGAATTTGAGAAGCCAGAGGCTAATGATGATTTCGCAAAATTCATGATGAACGGCAAGGAATACAATATCGACGAGCTGTCTATTTTTGATTTCATCAAAGATGGATTGGCAAGAAAGAGCGAATGGAATCGTGAATTCAACGGTACGGATATTGAAGGTTACTGCTACGTAAACACTGATTTCAAAGAATCTTATCTGTACCACATTAAGAACAAGATGGTCGTTGTTGGTACTGGTGTGCAGAATGAGGCCCCAATCGATATGAAGCTGTTTGGCGGATTAAAGGTCGGCATGACAATGTCTCAGGTTTGGCCAATTATTCAAGAGTATCTGCCAACAATTGTAGAGGGTCATGATGTCGGCGATTGCGATTATCTAATTAACAATGGCAGACACACAATTGTGTTGAGAATGGTAGGCGGAACCCTAGAGGAAATGTATTTGACCTACAATGTTATGGTCTCAGAAGAAGAGAATGTTGCTTATGATGTTGACCTGTTTAATCGCATCTATGATTTAGTTGCAGAACGTAACGACCCAACAAAGTGGGTTGGCGCTGATGTCGAAGCAAATTACGAAACAGATGTTTTCGAAGTGGTTATCGATGGAGAAAGATACAACTTCAACGAATTGACAGTTGAAAAGCTCCAGGATGCTAAGATTTTAGGCACAGAATATCAAAGAATGGATGTAGAGCCTACATACTTGCGCCTCTTTGCTTCCGAGGCTGGTGCAAAGTTCAATGCGGTGCATAATAAGAAGCACGAGTTGCTTTACGCAGAATTCACTGATGGTGAACATTTTGAGTTCTTTGGCGGAATTAAGCCTGGCACAACAAAAGAAGAACTGATTGCAGCAGTAAACAATAAGAGCATTAAGATTAAGAAAGTTGATAAAAAGACTGAAGACGTTCTTTTGAAGACAGAAAATAATGTTATGCATATAACATTGACCGAAGGTGTTGTGTCTAAGGTTGTTATTATTAACAGCAAGTTGGCAGCAGCTCTGGTCCCAGATACATCTGAGTTGCCTCAGGAAAACCTGTTGCCAGTTGTGCCAAACGACCCATCTGAGGCCATTGATTTGGATATGACTCTGTTTAATCAATTCGTTTTAAATGGAAAGACATTTAAGCTTGGTGATGTTATGTTGTCTGACCTGCAAAGCATTGGTTTCAACACAGACAGAATCACAGGCACATGGGAAAATGATAAGGAAATGACAGCTTCTGGTGTTATTTATTCCACAGCAAACAAGGAACAGTTGAAGGTTCTCGGCAAAAAGCTGATTGTTGTTGGTGCAGAAAGGTCTCCTTTCGCAGATGTAAAGCATGCTGATTTGGAGCTGTTCGGTGGCATTAAGATTGGTGTTTCAGAAGAATATGCTTTGAGTGTTATTGAAAAGATGAAGCACGAAAAGATAAGTGACTCCTTCGGTGATGTTTATTACATCCACCACGATGAGTATTCTCTGGTATTCTTCATCTCTGACGGAATTGTCGACGAAATGTATTTGGCTATCAGTATCGAAGTCGGCTTGAACTTGCCATACAGACTGCAGGTTCAGGGCATTAATGATAAATACCATGAAGAACTTTATGACAAGAACGTTAAGAAGACATGGTATGGCTTCGATGACGATGCAGAATACGAAGGCTACTTGGCTGGCGTTAAGATTAAGGGTCAAGATTTCGTTTCAACAGAAATTACTTTAACAACACTGGCAGACCTTGGATTCAAGTATGAAAGAAGTATTACTTCTTCAAGTAAGCCTCAGTATCTTGGAATGGTATTCGTTGATGAGCTCGGCAATGAGATTCATGTCATTACATCCAGAGATATGCACATTGAATGCATCAATCTGCAAACACCAAAGAGTGGTATTATTCCAGATATCGAGTTCTTCGGCGGTTTGAAGATTGGCATGAACTATCTCGACGCTCGCAAGGTCGTCAACACAAGCAAAATGACAGATAACTGTAAGGTTACTATTAAAACGGAAGAACAGACAATGACTATTTCTGTTAGAAATGGTATTGTTAAGGATATCAAGCTTGTA
>JAEIGA010005483.1_pt1 | contig 19384 bp, 23 predicted proteins | sample 9270691 | NCBI WGS metagenome assembly JAEIGA01 (sample SAMN17057246, study PRJNA624740) | gut metagenome | biome: biome; isolation source: fecal sample | host: Bos grunniens | place: China: Xizang | collected 2019 | reverse complement strand
GGCCGAAGGGCTTACACCTTCTACGTGGGGTGGGGATATCGAATGCTGCGAAGTCTCGGGTACGACCGGTATGGGTGTCGATGACTTGCTTGAAACGATCCTCATCCAGGCCGACGTCTTGGAATTGCAAGCCAACCCCAATCGCCGTGCAAATGGTGCTGTGATTGAATCGCAGTTGGAACAGGGCCTTGGTCCTACGGCGACCTTCCTCGTTCAGGGCGGTACACTCAAGGTCGGCGATGTGGTGCTTTGCGGTGAACACTATGGTAAGGTGCGTACCTTGATTGATGAACGCGGCAAGCCGGTGAAGTCTGCTGGTCCTTCGATCGCTGTGAAGTGCACGGGCCTCTCTGGTGTGCCTGAAGCAGGTTCTGAATTCCGCGTGATGTTGAACGAAAAGCGTGCACGTGCTTTGGCTGAAAAGGCAGCTGAAGTGAATAAGTTGGAATCGCTTTCTGCAGCTCAGTCTGCCTCGATGGCGGATTGGTCGAAGAAGCTCGGCCTCAACGAAACTGCTGAATTGAATGTGATTGTTAAGGCTGACACGCAGGGTACTGCTGAAGCTGTGGTCGAATGTTTGAATTCGATTGAGTCTCAGAAGGTCTCGTTGAAGATGATCTATTCTGGCGTGGGCTCGGTAACTTCTGCCGATGTGCAGCGCGCAAAGGGCGCAACCATTGTTGGCTTCGGTGTGAACTGCGAGCCTGGCGTTCAGAGTATGGCACGTCAGAATGGTGTCCGCATCAATACGTTCCGCATTATTTACGAATTGATTGAACATGTGAAGCGTTGCATGTTGGAACTCATTCCGCCGGAATACAAGGAAGTTGTGCGCGGGCATGCTGAAATCCGTCAGATCTTCGACATCAGCAAGTTGGGTAAAATTGCTGGCTGTCAGATGTTGGATGGTACGTTGCGCTTTAAGGGTCGCTTCCGCATCTTCCGTGGTCGCCAGCAGATTTTTGATGGCGCTGTAGAGACGATGAAGCACTTTAAGGATGACGTTAAGGAAATTGCTCCTGCACAGGAATGCGGTCTCGGTTTCGGCTCCTTTGAAGCCTTCCAGGAAGGTGACATTGTTGAATGTTACGAAATGGAAGAATTACCCAAGTCGCTCTAAGGACAGTCTAACATGTCAGTGAATCGCCTTGATCGCGTAAATGCGTTATTGTTGCGGGAAATTGCCGACGACCTGTTTCGTGTCCTTCAATCGGATCCCGAAGTGGATGTGGCCGGCATTACCGTGACAAAGGTTGAATGTGCGCCGAATTTGCGTTCTGCAAATGTTTGGGTCTCCATTATGGACGCAGCAGACCATCCTACGTGGTTGCGTCGTCTTTCGAAGCATGCGAAGGAAATCCAGACGTTGATTAACCGTAATATGACGTTGCACTACACACCAAAATTACGGTTCCGCTTGGACACAGGTATCGCAAAGGGTGATCGTGTTTTAGACATTCTAAATCACTTGGATCTTCCAATGGATGCGAATCCTGAAAATGAATAAGAGGATTTTTAAGGGTGCTTTAAGCATCGTTTAATCCTTCGAATAGAAACGGGGAGCTGCGTATTGTTTCGCTTTTCCCCGTTTTTTATATCTGCAGAATAGTTTAGAGGGTAGCATTGTGAGTGACGTCTATTCGGATCCGGATGGCATTTTACCTGTTGATAAGCCAGCAGGGATGCCTTCGCATGTAATTGTAACCACCTTACGGCGAAAGTTTGGCTTCGCAAAGGTAGGGCATGGTGGAACGCTTGATCCTGATGCGACAGGCTTACTTTTGATTTTGTTGGGTAAGGGAACAAAGATTTCTGACCGTGTGATGGGTGGTGACAAGACCTATACTGGAACGATTCGCTTCGGTGCCGCCACAACGACTCAAGACCGCTTAGGTGAGATTACGGAAGAACATTCCACCGCCGCATTAACAGAAGCAGCGATTCTTGATGCGATTCAAAAGGAATTTATTGGCGATCTTTTTCAGACACCGCCCATGTATTCTGCTGTGAAAATTGCGGGGCAACCGCTCTATAAGCTTGCTGTTCGCGGGGAAGAGTGCGAACGCGAGGCGCGCTTTATTCACGTTTACAAATTTGTTATTACCGCATTTCGCTCTGGTGAAGAACGTGCCGAAGCCGATTTTGAGGTGCGCTGCACGAAGGGAACTTATATTCGTACATTGGCACACGATTTAGGTCAATACTTAGGCGTGGGGGCACATCTTTGTGCATTACGACGTGTTGCATCAGGAAAGGTTACGTTGCAACATGCTACGCCTTTTGCCGATTTACTTGAAATGCCGCGGAGCGCTATTGAGCAACGTGTCATTTCGTGCAGTAATTATCTTGAAGGCATTCTTTAAGGTTAGCGTTCATGCGTTCAGTTTTTGATTCTCTTTCTGCACTTCCGGCAGCCTCTGTATTGGCTGTTGGGACCTTTGATGGTGTGCACTTGGGACATCAAAAGCTTTTAGCCGAAATGCTTCGCTTTGCTCAACACTCAAAGCGTGAGCCGTGGATTCTTTCCTTTGAAGGTTCACCGAAATTAGATGCGATTTCCAATCGAATCTACGATCTTGAACTGCAGACACATTATCTTTTGGAGCAGGGGGGGACGTTAATTCGTCAACTGTTTACCCCTGCCTTTAAACAACTTTCGGCAGAGGATTTTATTGAGCAACTGCAAGGTGCCGAGATCTTCTGTGGGGAAGATTGGCGCTTTGGTCAAGGTGCGCAAGGGAATGTGACTTTTCTACGCCACAAAGGCCTCTCTCCACAAGTGATTCCCTATGTCGTGTATGATGGCGAGCGAATCTCTTCTACGCGAATTCGTGCAGCACTGACGGCTGGAGAAATGGCACTCGCTGCAGCGATGTTGGGACGGCCCTGGAAGTTTTGTGGGAAGGTCTGTCATGGGCGAGGCTTGGCAGGAAAGACGTTTGGCGTGCCAACGCTTAATGTACCGTATCGTGGCCGCGCAGGTGAACATTTAGTTCCCTTGGCAAAAGGCGTTTATCATGGTTGGGCAGAGGTTGTTGGAAAGGATCAACAGCCTGTGTGTTATCGTGCACTGATTAATTTTGGGACTGCGCCCAGCGTGAAAGGGTTGGAAGAACCTATTTTTGAGGTGCATTTGTTAGAGACCAACGGTGATTTTTATGATTGCGAGGTCTCTCTTTCAATTGATCAACCGCTTGTTCGTGCCGAACGCAAATTTGATTCATTATCGGCTTTACATGAACAGATTTTGGACGATTTAGCACTTTGTCGAGAAAGGGGGCGCGCATGAAGCGTTCTTTTTTACGAAATCTTTCCCTTTTTATTCGTGGAATGTATGCAGGCATTCCGATTGGATTAGGGTATTTTGCGGTTTCATTTGCCTTTGGTATTCAAGCACGCGCTGCGGGCATTTCAGCCTTTAAAGCCTTTTGTCTCTCGGGGACGAATCTAACCAGTGCAGGACAATTTGCCGGTCTTGCCGTTATTGAGAGCGCTGGAGCGCTGGCAACCCTCGCCTTAACGCAGTTGATCATTAATCTTCGCTATTGCTTGATGTCCTGCGCACTCTCTCAAAAACTCTCGCCTGATACACCCTTTTTCCATCGTTTCTTTATGGCATGCGGTGTAACCGATGAGATTTTTGCTGTAAGCGTAAGTGTTAAAGGGTGGCTTTCACCCTATTATCATTATGGACAAACGGCAGTGGCCTGGCCTGGGTGGGCTTTTGGTACGTTGTGTGGCGCATTGGCAGGGGATGTCTTGCCGACGTCGATTACGGCTGCTTTAGGTATGGCACTGTATGGCATGTTTGTAGCAATTGTGGTTCCGGCTGCGACGCAAGATGTTAAGATTCGTTGGGTGTCCATTAGTGCGATATTGCTTAGCCTCGTCTTTACCTATTGTCCGGGGCTTTGTACGATCTCGAGCGGAACGCGTATTATCCTGGTCACGCTGATTGTTTCAGGTGTTGCTGCGTGGTTATGTCCGATGAAAGAGGAGGTGAACCATGCCTAATGCGTCCTCAATTTGGTTAAGCATCGCTGTGATGGCAGGTGTAACTTATGCCATTCGCGTGCTTCCTTTAATTCTCTTGCGCCGAGAAATTCGCCATCCGTTTATTCGCGCTTTTTTGCATTATGTACCATATGCCACGCTTTCTGCGATGACCATTCCAGCTGCTATCACGGGGGCGCCCACACTTTTGGCGGGCGGCATTGGTATTTTTGCGGCAGTTCTCTTGGCACGTTGTGGCATTTCAATGGTCTTAGTCGCGGCCATCTCTTCCTTTGTCACATGGTTGGTGACAGTTCTTGTTTAAGTGAATTTGTTTTAAGGGTTAAAGCGTATTTAACGAAATATGCTATACTATTATTGTATTGATTTTAAGGAGTATTTATGGTCCTTCACTTTACCAAAATGCATGGTGCGGCAAATGATTTTATCATGCTTGACGATCGCAATAAGACCGTACCGTGGCAAGATTATGTCTTAATGAGTCTGCTTGCTGCACGGCGAACAGGTGTGGGTTCTGAAGGGATTATTTTGATTCAGAAGTCCAAGCGTGCAGATTTCAGAATGCGCTTTTTGAATCCTGATGGTACCGAAGTGGATATGTGCGGAAATGGTGCACGTTGTGCGGCATGGTTTGCACATAAGATTGGTGCGGCGCCTCGTTCGATGACGATGGAAACGTCTTGTGGCCTTTTGGATGCAGAAATTTTGGACGATTGCACGGTTAAAGTGTGGATGCCTGAGCCAACGGCACGTTCGTATGGCATTAAAATTTCTGTTGATGGCCAAATGATTGAAGGCGATTACATTAATACTGGCGTTCCACACTTTGTGGTACATACAGAGTCTCCTGAAGCTGTCGACATCGAAACGTTAGGTCGTGCAATTCGTCTTCATCCAGCCTTTGCGCCGGAAGGAGTGAATGTGGACTTTGTCGCATTGCGTGACTCGAATCGCTTGAGCATGCGTACCTATGAACGTGGTGTTGAAGCTGAGTCTGGCGCATGTGGTACAGGTGCAGTAGCGGCTGCAATTACTGCAGTGGAAGCCCATGCAGGCACATTGCCCATCACTGTTCGTACGGGTGGTGGCTTCATGCTTTACATTGATGCTGACTGGCGAAACAATCATTGCACGGGGCTCACCTTGACTGGGCCAGTGTGTGAAGTCTATCAGGGCTCGATTGATTTATCCCTGTTGGGAAATGACATGGCAGGGATTGAATGAATCTCCTCCTCATTGATGCAAAGGAAATCACATCAGGCATTTGCACACTGACTGATGTACGGGCAGAGCATCTCAAGAAATTCTTACATGCTACACCTGGAAGCACCTTTCGCCTCGGGATTGTTGATGGACAGCAGGGCATCGGCACAGTATTAACGGTCACCGAGGAATCGGTCTCTTTCTCCGTTTCATGCGATGAACCCTCAATTGCGCCGTGGTATGATTTGATTTTAGCGTTGCCACGTCCGCGTTCTTTGCGTCGTATCCTCTTTCAAAGTGCCGCAATGGGAGTGCGAAAGATCTTCATTGTGGGGGCGAAGAAGGTTGAAAAGAGTTACTTTTCAATGCATTTGCTTCGTGAAGAAGAGTATCGTCCTGTGCTTTTAGAAGGAATGATGCAAGGTAAAAGCACGCAAATGCCCATCATCGAGATTGTTCCTCGTCTGCGTGATTTATGGGCGCTCTTGCCCGAAGAGGACACCTTACGTTTTATCGCAAATCCTGCAAAAGAAAATAAAGCCTTTACGCAAACCAACGGTTTCCCTTTAATTGCGATTGGTCCTGATGGCGGATGGACGGAAGAGGAAAACCAGGCCTTTGCAAATGCAGGCTTTTCACCCTTTACCTTAGGCCCACGTCCATTACGAACGGATACTGCGGCAATCGCATTGCCTGCCGTAATCCAGGACCGGTTGTCCTTTAGGGGATGAGAACAGAGCAGATTTAAAGGATGCCATGGAAAATCTCTTAATTGCATTTGTTTTGACATTAATTGCTGGTCTTTCCACAGGTATTGGTGCAGTATTGGCGTTCTTTACCAAACGAACCAATTTTAGATTGCTCTCTGTTTGTACGGGTTTGTCAGCTGGCGTGATGCTCTATGTTTCCTTTATGGAACTTCTCCCCAGCGGCATTCATGAATTAATTGAAGGTGGAGCAGGGGAGCGTCCCGCCTCTCTCTGGGCCTTATTAGCATTTTTCGGCGGCATTTTACTCATTTTCTTAATTGACCGTTTGGTGCCAGAGGCTGAGAACCCCCACGAAACCCATGCGCAAGCTGAATATGCAGAATTGCGCGACGCAAATGTTGAAACGCCTCCTGAAGCGCAGCATCACGTCGACGAAACGCAACGTCATCAGAAAAATAAACTCTTCCGAATGGGTGTTTTTACAGCCCTTGCCATTATTATTCACAACTTCCCTGAAGGTTTAGCCACCTTTTTAACAGCCTTTGAAAAGCCTCACTTAGGCCTCGCCATTGCCCTCGCCGTGGCATTACACAATGTTCCAGAAGGTATTTCAGTTTCGGTCCCCATTTACTATGCCACCGGCAGCCGTATGAAAGCCTTCATGTGGTCTTGTCTTTCGGGACTTGCCGAACCGATTGGCGCCTTTGTCCTTTGGGCCGTTTTAGCCCTCATTTATCAAAATCCAGTCTTTACCCCTCCGCTTTTCTTGCTCGGTTTAACCTCTTCTGCGGTCGCGGGCATTATGGTGTTTATCAGCTTAGACGAACTTTTACCAACGTCTCGTGCCTATGGCAAAGGACATGACTCCCTCTATGGTCTTGTCGCAGGCATGGCAATTATGGCTTTGAGTCTTGTTTTTCTCACCGTGTAATTGAAAAATAGGGGTGGTTTTGAATTCGCTTTTTGTCATGATGCGTTCGTTCCGCATAGCACTCTTTGTTATTTTTGGCATTGGGTTAAGCGGAATCCTCTTTGCGACACCAGATGAACCCGGGCGATTTCGTTTTCGCCTGGGACCGTTTTTTGAGTGGAATTCTAAAGAAGGCGAACTGACGCGTTTTGCGATTCGCCCCTTCTTTGCGTGGGAGGAGTCTGACTTTGATCCGCGTGATAAGGACATGGATATTTTGTGGCCCCTCTCTCATTTTGGCGAACGTGGCCATGAATTCCATTGGCGTGTGTTGATGACCTTTTGGCAAGAGGCCGATGTAACAGAACAACGTAGTCGTGATTATTCCTTAACGATTCCTCCCTTTTGGGTCAATGGTCGAGATGAAGAGGAAGACTATTGGGGGCTCTTTCCCATTTACGGCAGAATGCCTAAGGCTTTTCTCGTAGAGGATATTCGCTGGGCCATGTTTCCCTTCTGGTTGCGCTATCGTACGGGGGGTAGCAGAGGCGTGGGGCGTGACTACTTCATGTGGCCGTTTTTCTCTTTGAAGTACGATGCGGATAAGACAAGATGGGCACTTTGGCCGCTCTATGGTACAAAGAAAGAGGCCGACTTTGAGGCGCGTTATGCACTTTGGCCGATTTGGAATGAGCGCACCTTTACTGCGCCGAATCATCAAGGCTCGGGTTTAATGGTTTTCCCGTTGTTTGAACGTGTGAATACTAACACCGAACAAACCTATGGACTCTTACCGCCCTTTTTCCGATATACGTACACCACGTCTGACGCGCGATTATTGCGGTGCCCATGGCCCTTGTTTGAACGCTACACCGATCCGAAAGAAAGCACTTGGAAGTTTTGGCGTTTCTGGGGGATGACCCATCGTGGCACGCGTGATGGGTGGTGGTTCCTTTATCCAATCATGTTGAAAAAAGAACAACAAACCGTCAATCTCTACACGAAAACTTTCCGTTTTTGGCCCTTTTACACAAATGAAGTCTCTTATGGCTATGATATTGAGGGAAATGCGCACTTGCAGACGCATTATTTCCGCATTTGGCCCTTTTATTCCAGTTCTTATAACGAACGTGAAGGGTTGAAACGAAAGGGTTTGGTGCTTTTCCCCATCCGTGATGTCCCCGCGATTGAACGCAATTGGGCGCCTTTCTGGACTTTTTACACCGCACGTCAAGAGCCTGGCTCTGATGAGATTTTGCATGAATTGTTCTGGGGGCTGATTTGGTGGAGGACAAAGGCTGATCCTACTACACAGACACCTCCCGAGGAGAAGAAATAGTATGACTTTCATTCGTGAGCAAGAAGGAGGGCTTGTTGCAAACTTTTTTGCAACGCTTGGCCGGTTCACCTTTTTGACGTTTCAAGCGTTATTGGGTGGTCCTGGCATCCTCTTCCGTAAAGATTCTCGCCAAACCTTTTTGCAGCAACTGTATATCGTTGGGATTGGTACATTGCCTGTCGCAACTGTTGTGGCCATGTTTACGGGCATGATTTTAACGCTGCAATTGGGAATTGCGTTTAAGCAATTTTCACAAGAGTTAATGGTCGCCTATACGCTCTCTTTTGCGATGTTGCGTGAAATGGGACCCTTTATGACGGGAATCATTCTGGCTTCATGCGTGGGGTCTGCGATGGCGGCCCAATTGGGAACCATGAAGATTAATGAAGAAGTCGCTGCGCTTGAAATGATGAGCATCGATCCGGTGCGTTTCTTGGTGGCACCACGCATGTGGGCACTTATCGTAATGGCCCCGCTTTTATCCTTTTACACTTGCATAATTGCCTTTTTAGGCGGTGCAGCCATCGGTTACACGCAATTAAACGTCCCCTTCTTGCAGTTTATCTTTGAGATTATTGCGGTGGCAGAGGTGAAAGATCTCTATGTCGGCCTTTTCAAAACGGCGGTTTTTGGCATTCTGATTTGCTCCATATCCTGTTCGATTGGATTTGCAACAGTGCAGGGCGCCGCTGGAGTAGGGGCCTCAACGCGTCGGGCTGTGATTTATTCCTTCCTTGCAATCCTCGCAGGCGGCTACTTTATTACGAGGTTCTTCTATGTCATCTGAGCAACCCCATATCGAACAAGACGCCTTATCGTTTGAGCAGGTGGTCAAAACATTTGGGACACGTTCTGTCTTAAATCAACAGACCTTTTCTGTCAAAGCGGGTGAACTGTTTGTCATTATTGGCCCCTCTGGAACAGGGAAAAGTGTTACCCTTAAACTCATCGCGGGCCTTCTAAAGCCGACCAGTGGCACCATTAAGGTCTTGGGGCAAGACCTTTCACAGGTCAGTGTCTCCCAACTCTCCGCGCTTCGTCGCCGTATTGGTTTCCTCTTTCAAGGAGGCGCACTGCTGGGATGGAAGACGCTCGCCGAGAATATCGCATTACCCTTAATTGAGCATGGAGGTGTTTCTGCAGATGAAATCAAGACGCGAGTGGAGAATGCTTTGGCTGAAGTTGGGCTTGATCACGCAGGTTCGCTCTATCCATCAGAAGTTTCTGGCGGTATGTTAAAGCGTGCAGCCTTTGCGCGTGCAATCATTGAAAACCCGGAAGTGCTCTTATTTGACGAACCCACTTCAGGCCTCGATCCTGTAATGTCTTACACCATCGACACTTTAATTCGTAAGTTAAACCGCCTTCATAATGCTGCTTGTGTTGTAGTTACCCACGATTTAGTTGGCGCATTACGTTACGCAGATCGTATTGGATTCCTTAAAGACGGCCAATTTTTGACCGTTGGGACACCTGAAGACATTCGTCATTCGCAAATTCCAGAAGTAAAAGCTTTTTTAAATCCTGAACATTCGGAGGTCATTCATGGCTGAGTCACGTGGTATGGTTAAGGAAATAATGACCGGTATTTTCCTCACCGCAATCATTGCATTACTGGTGTTTTTTACGGTGATTATCAGTGGTGTGGATATGCTACATGGGCGAAACACGCGCTTTTGCGAGATTCGTTTCACCGATGTGGGTGCATTGAAAGAACAGGATCCCGTCTTTGTGCGCGGCTTTAAAGTCGGTAGCGTTCAAGGGATGAAATTGGCGCCTGGCGCGGTGGTGGTCAAAATCTCCTTGGATAATGAGGTCGTTTTACGTGAGGACTACGCAATTACAGTCGGTAAGACCTCAATGTTGGGTGGGACCTGCCTGCAAATTAATGAAGGTGTGGCAGCGCCAATTGCAACTGATGTAACCGAATTTGTCGGTATCGCCCCCACAGATATGATGGCTGACCTGGGTGAATTAGTCAATGAATTGCGCGCATCGATTAATCCAGAAGAACTCAGCGCGACCATCACGAATATCCAGAAGGCATCTGCGGATATCGCTGTTTTAACAGAACGCATTCGTAAGGGTGAGGGTTCCATCGGCAAACTCCTCTCGGATGATTCACAGGTGTATGACGACCTTTCGGCAACGTTGAGCAATTTGAAGACCGTTACCGATGATATTCGCACGGGTAAAGGTTTGTTGGGCAAGTTAATTAGCGAAGAAGACTCCACCTATGACGATCTCCGTGCAACCATTGCCAATCTGAATACGGTCACGGGAAATCTCTCCTCCGGAAAAGGCTTGTTAGGCAAATTGATGAGCGAAGAGGATCAATCCTACGAAGATTTGAAGGTCTCGCTCGCCAATATCCGTCAAGTAACCGAAAAATTGAATGATCCTGCCTCTGGATTTGGCCGTCTGCTTTCCCAGGATTCCACCTTAGTCGGGGACCTTGAGGTCGCAGCCAAAAATATTCGTTCCATTACCGAAAAACTCGAAAAGGGTGATGGTACGCTCGGTAAACTCGTCAATGATGATAGCGTGGCGGTCGAATTGGAATCGGCCATTAAGGATGTTCGTCAAATCATTGACAATATGCGTGATACGGCCCCCATCACCACCTTCTCTTCGCTCTTCTTCGGCGGGCTTTAATCGCTCGTAAGAGCATAATCTTTAATTGCACCATGGGAAACCGTGGTGCAATTTACTTTAAAAAGAGGATTATGTCAAAAAGGGATGAAAGGATAGGGCGTGGGAACGCAAAGTGTAACGCACCGTTAATGTTTTATCTCTATCAAAATCAAAACGGCCGAAGGTAAAACCTCCGGCCGTTTCATTGATGAAAATAAACCTTTGTTAAATGACTTCATCAATTACCAGATTCGGCACTTCGCCAAAACGGTTGTCCACGGGTTCACTCGCCATACAGAGGAAGACGAGTAAGATAATTGCGCCGACAAACGGGATAAGCGAAATCAATACCCACCAACCCGAACGTCCCGTATCATGCAAACGACGAATACTCAATAGAAAAACTAACAACGATACGATAAAGAGGAAGATAGAAATCGGAATCATTAAAAGCGTTAGGATGAGCGGATCGCCCAATGCCGTTGAGATTCCAATCAATACCTCAACTGCTGTCGTAATGATAAACGTCCAGAGTTGGACAAACCAATATTCCGAACGCGAGGCGCGACCTTGCGTCGTCCAACGCCACAACTTACACCACGCTTCTGTCATTGATACCATCCGCTGGCGCACATGAAGAGAATTTTCCACCATAATTACAGCTCCTTTCTGGTTGTTAAGCTACAACGATTAATAGGATAGACATTTTGAAAAAATAAGTCAAACATTTTTACATTTCGGTTATGTTTGAGTCTATTTTAGTGCTTTTCTTCAACTTTTTGCGAGAGATTGAGCATTTCTTGGTAAAAAAAGAACCCGTCAGACAATTGTCAGACGGGTAGGGAAAGAGTGGTCGGAGCGGAGGGATTTGAACCCCCGACGGTCTGCTCCCAAAGCAGATGCGCTACCAGGCTGCGCTACGCTCCGAAAGTGCGCATATTGTACCACAAAAAGAAGAATAAAAATCACAAAAAAGAAAAGAAAATCACTTTTAAATTAAAGTTTTAAATTGTACGATTTTGAAAAATAGTGAAGAATAGCGGAGACCCTTGAGGACGATAGAGACAAAGGGACGATAGGGACCAAGGGATGGTAGAGATAAGCCCTTCTTTTCCAATGCAGTGCACTTGGACGCATTTGCAGAGATAAGCCCTGCAAATGCGCCCTCGCTCGCAGAGCGCAGGAAATAAGGGCGACAGTTCACAGACGGGGGTGAGCGAGTGAAACGAGTGTAGCCCCCGGTTATCGACCCATGTTCACCGAAGCCCTGAAAGGGCGGCAGTTTATAGACGGGGGTAAGCGAAGCGTAGCCCCCGGTTCATTAGGCAGGCGATAGCCTGTACCGAGCGAGCTTGTCTCGCCCCGCGAAGCGGCCCTCGGTGTGGGTGCGCTCGCCATCGCCATACATGAACGGATGAATGACTTATTCCGATGGAAGTGCAGAAGCACTAATCGAGGGGACAAGACCTTTAGATGAAATGCTCACACACATGCAGTCCTGCGCGAAGCGCACTTTCTGTGTGTTCTGTGGTTTTCAAATCTCACATGCAGTCTTTTTGTTTTCGCGTATTTCATGGTTTCTATCCACATACAGTCCTGCGCGAAGCGCTTTTTCTGTGTATTTTGTGTATTTCCCAGCACTTCGTGCTCGGGCGCATATCTTCTGGTTTCTAATCCTATATGCAGCCTTTTTGTTTTGCGTATTTTGTGGTTTTATTAAGGGAGGAAATGGGAGGGAAATTGAATATATGGAGGTGTCGCATAATGCAAGTTATGAAGAGTTGTGAAAAGACTTTTTTTAAGGTGTATCGGGGGTTTTAAACCTTTTCCCCCGGTCACCTTTTTTTGTTAAAAGGTAAGGATAAAAATTATGTTTCTCTATTCCCTCTACGACTCCAAGGCAGATGGTTTTACACCGCCCTTTGTCGCAAAAAATGACGACCTTGCTTGCCGTACTGTCATTGATACTTATCGTCATGTAGGCGAGTGTCAGCTTACGCAGTACCCTGAGGATTTTACCCTTTTTCGTATTGGCAGCTGGGACGTAGATACCGGCACCATCGAAGGTTTTGAGGCTAAGCGCAGCTGCGGTACTGTTTTGCAGATCGTTACCGCTAAAATCAAAGAAAAAGAGGCTGAATAATGCCGGTGTTTTTTACTAATTTTCGTCGGCCACCTAACGTGGTAGAAGACAATCAGGAAGAATCTAAGACCCTCCAGCAATTTAAACAGGAATGCGACATTAACTACCTTATTGCACGCTATGCTAAAACGGGATTTTTTTACGACCCGTTGGCGCAAGCTGGTCAAAAGCGTATGCCTCAGTTTGGCGATTTCTCGGATATGGGTGATTTCGCTGAGCAGCAGCATCGCATCCTCGCAGTCTATGATGCGTTTGCAGCTCTTCCGGCTGCAATTCGTGAGAAGTTTGGCCACAACCCTGCAACTTTCGTTGAGTTCGTTGGCAACCCTGAAAACGCAAAGGCTTGCGTTGAAATGGGCATCTTCCCTAAGGCTCCTGAAAAGGAGATTGTGCAGCAGGTCGCAGACCCTGCTCCGGTGCCGATGGTAAATGATACACCGGTTGAAACTAAGTGATAAATCGTCAGTCCGCACATTACTATTTCTTGATGTAAATGTGCGGACTGACACCAAAAAGGATAAAGTTATGGCTCGTTGTTTAGTTCGTCGAGGTGACCAAATCATAGACGTGAGAAATGAAATGGTTCGGTTGCGTCGTCAGTTGTACAATGATTTAATGCTGCGTCTGCAATTGCAGCGTACGACCCATGGTGAGAGTGATTCGGCTTTTGTCGATTGTCAAGCGTTTTATAATCAAATGTCTATGGCGATTTACGCTTTTGAAGAAGCGTTTGCCTCTACTCGTTATTAAGGATGAAGTCATGAGAAGTGTTTCTAACCATAAATTTTCGATGATTCCGCGTGCGGAAATTCCTCGTTCGATTTTCGACCGGTCCCACAATCGCAAGATGACGCTTGAGCCAGATTATCTTGTGCCGATTTTTGTCGATGAAGTTTTGCCCGGTGACTCGTTTAAACTTGATTTCGACATGTTTTGCCGTATGACCAGTCCGTTGACGACTCCGGTCATGGACAATCTTTATTTTGATACTTTTTGGTTTTTCGTGCCGAACCGATTGGTGTGGGATAATTGGCAGAAGTTCTGCGGTGAGCAGGAAAATCCTGGAGATTCTACAGATTTTCTTGTGCCTACTGTGAAATTTGTTGCTTTAAATGGTGACGCACGCAATATTTTACCTCTTTCTGCTGCTGATAGTGCCGGAGCTGATGGTGATGGTCGTGCTTATCATTGCGGTGCGCTTGCTAACTGTATGGGTTTACCTATTTTTGCAGGAGCGAATGAGAAGGTTTCGACTGCTCCAGTTCAGGGTGGTAATCTTTATGTTAACTCGCTGCCTTTCCGTTCGTATAATTTGATTTATAATGAGTGGTTTCGCGACCAGAATTTGATTGATTCTGTTGAGGTCCCCAAGGGTGATGCTGAGGGTAGTGCTGATTTTGTTTATCGTTACCAGTTGCGTAAACGTGCTAAGCGTCATGATTATTTTACCAGTGCTCTTCCATGGCCGCAGAAAGGTCCTGGTGTTGAGCTGCCCATTGGTGACTTTGCTCCGGTTGCTCTTTATAAAACTGCCGTGGATGCTCAAGGCGGATTTTCTCATGGTGATACAGTTTTGGATATTATTTCCGGTTTTGGAATGGATTCTTCATCTACTCCACCTAAATTGAATGCTTATGGTTATAATGCCGGTGATAACGACCAGGTCAAGCAGCAGACTTCTTTAGTTCAAGATGGAACGGCCACTGGTACTCAAGGCCAGTTCATACCTGGTACTACGATGATTCTTGGTGCCGACCTTTCCAATGGTCAACCGGTAACGATTAATAGCCTGCGTCAGGCTTTCCAGTTGCAACGTCTCTATGAGCGTGATGCCCGTGGCGGTACTCGCTACATTGAGATTTTACGCTCGCATTTCGGCGTTGTTTCGCCTGACGCACGTCTTCAACGTCCTGAATATCTTGGCGGATCTTCGCAGCCGTTTATTATTAATCCTATTTCGCAGACTTCCGCGACTACTGATGTGACTCCTCAAGGTAACTTGGTGGCTATTGGTATGACTGGCTCTACTAAGCGTGGTTTTCGCAAATCGTTTGTCGAACACGGCTACATTATCGGACTCGCTAACATTCGTGCAGATATTAATTATCAGCAAGGCGTTCGTCGTATGTGGTCTCGTAAGACTCGTTTTGATTTTTACTGGCCCGCTTTGGCTCATCTCGGCGAGCAAGCTATCTTGAATAAGGAAATCTTCGTTCAGGGTGATGCTGTTTTAGATGCTGCCGGTGATGCCGTCGATGAGCAGGTATTTGGCTATCAAGAGCGTTGGGCTGAATATCGTTATTTTCCGAACGAGATTTGTGGTGTGATGAACTCTGTCGCAAAAGGTTCTCTCGATGTTTGGCATTTGGCTCAGTATTTTACGAGTCTTCCCAAGCTTAATAAGTCGTTTATTGAGTCCAATACCCCTATGGACCGAGTGGAAGCTGTAGCGGATGAGCCTTCGTTCTTGCTCGATATTAATTTCAAATGTCTCGCGGCACGTCCTATGCCGACCTACTCCGTTCCTGGTTTAATCGACCACTTCTAATTTTTAGAGCATACCCCCCCCTAAAAAGGGGGTGGGTTGCTCATTTTTAAAACCCCGTAAGGGTAGAAAGGTGATTTTATATGGGCTTTTGGGCTTCTTTTGGATCGGCTGCATCCTCAGCTCTTGGTTCTGCCGTTGGTGGTTCCTTCGGCTCGATTGGTGATTTGGTCACCGGCGGTTATTTTACCCGAAAGGGACAATCGCAGCAGAATCGTTACAATCTTTACTCTACTGGTACGGCTCATCAGCGTGAAGTTAATGATTTGCGAATGGCTGGCTTAAATCCGGTGCTTTCTGCTATTGGTAATGGTGCTGCCGTATTGCCGGTTCAAGGTTCTACGGCCTCTCCAACTGATTTTTCTGGAGTAGCTCAAAGGGCTGTAGAGCATGGCCTGCAGGCTTATAACGCAAGAACTCAACGAAATCTTGCAGAACAGCAGATTAGATTGAATCAAGAGCAGCTGGGTTTGACTGGTCAGCAGCAAGAGACTGAACGTACGCAGCAAGGCTTAAATAACGCTTTAGCTAATAAAGCTGCTACTGATAGTGCGTTAAATAGTGCTAAAGCTCAAGGTGAGCAAATAAGAAATGCTATTGAATTGATGAAGTCTAAATACCTTCGTAATGCATCTCCTCAGTTGCGTGATTTTGTTATTAATTCCATGCTTACCGGGTCCGGATCTTCTTTGTTTGGCTCTATTATGCAAAATGGTATGTCCGCCGGTGAACCGATAACTGTTGGTTTGAATCGTTTTGGGCAATTTCTATTTAATTTTTTCAAGTCCTCCGATTCTAACGCTACACAATCGCATAGCTCTGCTAAACAGATGAAGCGTAATGTTGATGGATACGAGGATCGCAAGAAATGGCTTGAAAATCTTCGTGAAGAGTCTAAATATGCTGATGGATACGAGGAACGCAAGAAATGGCTTGAGGAGCTTAGAAAGGAATTAAAATGACGAAGACTATTATGATGACTGTATTAGGAGCTGTTATTAAAGCTCTTTGTTGTGTATTTAAGGTTTGCAGCTGCTGCCCTAAAGTAGGAAAGGAGGTTAAAAATGAAGCGAAAGAGCATGAGTAAAGTTAGTTCCAAACGAGTTTTTACGCGCGACGCTTTGCGTGTTAAAACGAAAAATCTTCAAGCTACTCCCATGCGAGGAGGATTTCGTTTGTAGTGTGCTAAATACAGCTCCCCCGTAAGAGGGGGAGCGTTATTATAAAGCACGAAGTGCGTCAAATCTGTGTGTCTGGCAGGATAAGAAAGGTTCTGCTATGCCCTGTTTTCATCCCCTTCAATGTATTTATTCTGCGTTGCTTAATAAAGTTTTTTTCGGCCCTCATCCGGAGAAGAAAATATTTGAGTTGTGCCGTAGAGATTCTTTTAACTATATCGATGTCATGGAAGCTCTTCAGTTTATGCATCTGCCGTGTGGTCGTTGTATTGGCTGCCGCCTCGAACATGCTCGTAAATGGGCCTTGCGTTGTGTGCATGAGGCATCTCTTTATAAGGAGAATTGTTTCATTACTTTGACTTACGATGATGAGCACTTACCAAAAGATGCGTCGCTTGTCAAGCGTGATTTACAATTATTTATCAAGCGATTGCGTAAACATTATCCAGGTCGTTTAATTCGTTATTTTGCTGCCGGAGAATATGGAGACATGACTAATCGTCCGCATTATCATGCTATTTTGTTTAATTATGCTCCAGAAGATTTTAAACCTGGTAGAGATATGTTAAAATTGGATCCGTTAAAGTTTGATAATGATTGGAGTCAGTTATGCTCGAAGCTCTCGGTGGATTGTTCCCGCTTGTTCTCTTCTGTTTCATCTGTTGGATCGTCTGCAAGGCACTCAAGGCTTTTGTCCGATTGCTGGGGAAATGGTTCCGTGATGGTTGGCGAAGTTAGTTTCGAAAGCTGCGCTTATGTTGCTCGCTATTGTTAAAAAAAAATAACTGGTGAAGCTGCAGGTGAACATTATCAAGGTCGGCAGCCTGAATTTGTTCTTATGTCTCGTAGGCCTGGCATAGGTGCCGATTGGTTGAAAAAAAATTTTGTTTCTGTACTTGAAAATGATACAGTTGCGACACGCTCCGGCATATTTTGTAAACCACCTCGATTTTATGATAACATGTTGAAAGTTATTGACGCTGATAAGTTTCTGGTGAATAAAGAAAAGAGATTAGACTACGTAAAAAATCAAGTGCCGGAAAGTGATGAAAGATTAGCCGTTATGGAGGAGTGTTTACGTTTAAGATGTAAAGATAAAAAAATTTAAAAAAGTGCTTGACTTTTTTCGCATAATATTGCATAATGCAAGTTATGATTTTAAAAAGGCTATTCCTGATAGGTAACTCGGGTGATTTTACGTTAGAACGAAAATATAGCCCCTTTAATTTGTGATGCCGATTGATTGCTATTCTTTGTAATTGTAACTTTGGGGATTGCTGAATCTTCATTCTTGTTCAAGATTAAAAAAGCAGCAACAGGATGTTGTCCCATTGCTGCTTTGATTAAAAGTCAAACGCATTAAAGCTACGACGGTGTTGCTTTTATTTCCGTTTCAGGTGTGCCATTCATTTTTTAAAATAGCACCTTCCACCCGAATACGTATTGCTAACGCATTCACCCGAAGCTTCAAATGTCTTACTTGACCTGGGTCACTTTAGTGTCTTGAATCTTTTCGCGTAACCAACGGCCCACCGAGACTGCGACAAAGATCTTGTGCTTCTTCGGGTCAAAGGCTTCATCTTCGCGTTCAAACTTGCCCTTGATAGACGGACGAATACGAAGCATCGAACCCAGGTTGATCGAAAAACCGTTCTTTAAGCGATTGAGAACGACCGAGAAAAGTTGGTCTGCGATGGCGATGATTTCATTCTCAGAATACTTCGAACCTTCACGAACCATCTGTTCGGCAATCTGCTTTAATCCAAGCGAACGTACAACCGCACGTGCAGCAAAGCCGCCGTTGCCACCATTACGATTTGGAATGGGGGTTAAACGATATTGGATTTTTTCAGCTTCAGGGGGTGGCAGCTTCGTCTTCATGTGTGGTTCCTTTCATTATCCAAGTAAAATCAACGGTGTTTTTAGCGTGTTGTCATTCAACGCAATACGTCAGATAATTCCACGCTAACTTGAGAATATGATATCAAATTAAAATAGAATTTGCTACCAAATTCTAATTTAATTATCTTTTTTACGTGCGAAACGTTCAATTAGCATTTCGCCTAAATCAGGTTCCAATGGGTCTGAATTCATTTGAGAAATAAACATGGCTTTTAGATTTGCAGAAGGTGGCGTCATACACGCATTTGAGCAACCTCAACCTCGTCTGATTCTCACCCTTTGTCATCAAACGACATGAAATGACGAACGAAGGAAGTCCGCAGATGATGCGCTCACCTACCCTTTTTTTTGAACTGTATAAAATGCGATTTCGAAGAGCACGCATTCATTGTATTACGCGAGTCGTCATCTCATCGCCTCCCTTTAAGTGAACTTACGATTTTCAATGATGACGCCTACGATTCCCCCACCCTTTAATTACCCCAAACCACTCCTTACGCATCGATGAGCCTTAAAATCAACCCCCACGCGAATCCCTTGACCTTGTGAGACACTTAATGGATGCACATTATTCTTGAATCTCATACGGCTAAAAACACCCAAAAATGAGTGGTTTAAGAGAGAAAATGCCGTTTTTACGCTCAAAATAGGCAATTTTATTCGCAAAAAGCCTTATTCGACGACCCCCTTCTACTCCACCTAAAAACGAAGCTAGATTATTTAGAAAATGGAAATGGTAGCATTTTGAAAATGAAAAAGGCTTGTTTGATAAAGACGTTTAAACCAAGTTGTTTTTCAATAAGGCT
>JAEIGA010005482.1_pt1 | contig 19385 bp, 18 predicted proteins | sample 9270691 | NCBI WGS metagenome assembly JAEIGA01 (sample SAMN17057246, study PRJNA624740) | gut metagenome | biome: biome; isolation source: fecal sample | host: Bos grunniens | place: China: Xizang | collected 2019 | reverse complement strand
GAGATGCCAAAGATTTACGAATACTTCGGATTTATATTCTTTTTCTACTCCAATGAACACGAGCCAATACACGTGCACGTGATTAAAGGAGGATGTCAGACTGTATTCGAACTAATCCTGATGGACGGAGAACTTCAAGAAATCCGCACAAGAACAGAAGCCGGATACCTTCCTCTTAGCGAAAAGGAATCAGCAGCAGCCGAGGACTTCATCAGGGCATACTACAAGAACATCGTAGAAAAGTGGATGAACTTCTTTGTACTTAAGAAGAGAGTTCGCTGCACACAAATAACTAAAAAAGTAAAATAGCAATGGAAACCACAAGACTTTACATCGTACGAGCTGAATATGCAGGAGACGTGAGCCTTCACATCTTCTTCAGTGACGGCACGTCAAAAACTGTGGATTTCAAGCCATTCATCCTTGCACATCCACACCCGCAGTACAACCGCTACATCGAGCCAAAGAACTTCAAAAAGTTCACCATCGAACACGGCAACGTAGTCTGGGGCAAAAACTGGGACATGATCTTCCCTATCGAGCAACTATACAGAGGCATCGTTGCATAGGATACACACTATATAAGGCTAGCACTTATGAAAAGATGCTAGCCTTATATGTATAAAGATTATTTCAATGTTATACTTCTGCCATTCAACCGACTTATCTCCCAACGCTGACGCACAATCTGTCATAACATCCTCAACTCGATATGCCAGATTGTCTTTTACAGCAGCCCAAAAGTCAGGTATAAATTATTTGCAAGCATCCGCTTGATGACAAATATGGGATTAATATTTTCCACGAATCCTCCGATAATCTAAATCCTTCTTACTCCTCCCTCCCCACCGTGGCCAGAAAAGATATCTGCAGGACTGATCGGCTCATACGCCCCATCCTTCATCTCCAGGATCACAGTACCGCTCTCCAACGCACGGAGAGTATGCCACTGACCAGCCGGGATATTCAGCGCGCAAACAGGACCGCCAGCCGAAAGCTCATACGAAGCCTCGACAACCCCCTCAGAGGAATAATACTCCTCCACCACGCGTCCACGAAGAACCACCAATGTCTCGGAAGTGGCAGGATGCCTATGCACCGGAACCACCGACCCCGGCTCAATCGCATTCAACATCCTCTGCGACGTATCAGATGCACTGTTTCTTAAATCCCTATTCATTCTGAGTCGAGGCGAAACCTTTGCCTGCTCAGTCAACTCATCCAAAAGACTCTGATCTATAAGCATAACCTATTTCTTCAAGCCTGCAAGATACTCCTCATGCAAGTGATAATACTTCTTCTTGAACAAGACATACACTACCGCCAACACAATCGTCGCACCTGCCAGATACACCCAATGCGCGGCAACAGTATCCGGACATACGAAAATGAATCCCAACGACACCACCAACTGAAGTGCCATATACAACAACGACACCTTCACATGTCCGATCTTAAGCTCATTGGCCATCAGCTGATAAGCATGCTTCCTATGCGCCTCACCAAGATTCTCATGCAGAAGAATACGATGACAAATCGTCAGACATCCATCCACACCATAAACCAGCAGGAATATCAGATAAGTGACATCCTGAGTCTGCAGCACCAACCTTCCGATTGCAAATAACAAAATAAACGCAATACTGATACTTCCCACATCACCGGCAAAACACTTCGCCTTACCCTTCGGACGGAAATTAAACAGGCAAAACACCAGCACACCAAGCAAAGCCACCACAAGATACGACTGCTCAATGAATCCCATCGCCCCATTCAGTACCAACAACGGCACAAGCACAGCCAACGCATATCCACCGGTAATGCCATTGATACCGTCCATGAAATTAATCACATTCGTCGCACCTACACACACCACAAGCGCAACCGCCACAATCCACCACATATCCCAATGCATGATGCCCAAGCTCCAGAACATCAGCGCCATCGCGACAAACTGAGTCACCAGACGGACCGAATCAGGCAACGACCTCACATCATCCACAAAACTCACTCCCGCCACAAGCAGCAACCCGCACAAAAACGGCACATACCCGACAACCGCATGCCACTCCCCCTGCACAACCATCATCACAGCCCACGCAACCATCGCCAGCGAAAAGATCACACCGCCACCGCGCAGCACCACCGACGAATGCGACGAACGCTCATTCGGCTTATCAATAATATTAAACTTGTCCGCTATGCGGAAATACAGGAGTTCTAACAACACTAGAATTATTGCTATAATTACTACACTATAAATCATAAGTATGAGTTATATCAAGGTTATTTAGATAAAATTATCTCTCTTAGATTCTTCATACACACAGACTTCTCAAAATATCTATTATAAAATTCTTTGCCGTTTGATCCCATATTCCGTAATTCAGTTCTTGAAAGTTCTGAACATCTCTGAACTAATTCAGCAAGTCCTTTATAATCTCCGGCCGGAACGACATATCCACATCCAGATTTTTTTATCAAATCTGCTCCCTCACCATCTATCATTCCAAGAATAGGTTTTGCAGCACACATATACGCTTGAATTTTAGCTGGAGCCGTCAACTTTGATATCTGAGAGTCATTTAGAGTCACCAACATCATATCTGCTTTCTCAAAAAAAGACGGCATAGCTTCAACTGGAAACCTACCACAAATATGGACTACATCCTCTAATGAGTTATCAGCAACATATTCTTTTACGAACTGCATCTTTCTTCCATCACCTACAATTATCCATTTTATATCTTTTCGAGACGCACACTCCTTTGCCGCTGCCAAAATGCTATTAAAATCCTGTGTTTCACCAACATTTCCTGCAAACATTATTTTAAAACCATCTGGCAGATCCGGAATTACAATGTCAGACTTATCTTTTGTAAATGCATCCTCCGCCCATTGTGGGAAATACACTATCTTATCTTCATAGTCACCAAATCTCATAATTGACTCACGGAAACAATTGGAACTAATCAATATTTTGTCACTCCATCTATACTGCTTTGCTGCATATCTGCCAAAATAATTAAGAACCAAAGGATTTGTAATACCCGCTCCAGCTGTAAGGCTCTCAGGCCACAAATCCAACACCCATGTATATAGAGGCACCTTGCGTAATTTCTTATAAAGCACAGCAGATATAGACATCATAACTGGAGACAATTGTTGCACGAACACAGAATCGTACTTATGAAAGATTGCATGGAATAACATATACAGCCATGAAACAATCATAAATGAATAATAGTTCAGAAATAAAGTCACTGGATTATTGCCTCGCGGAATAATTGGTAGACGAGTTACTTTAACTCCGTTTATTATTTCTGAAGATCGTTTGAACCAAGTATATCCTGAATAGAACTTCCCTTTAGGATAATTAGGTGTGCCACAAATCACGTGGACATCATGATCTTTTGCTAACTCAAAAGCAACATCATTTCCTCTAAAGTTCTCAGGAAAAAAATACTGGGAAATAAATAGTACCTTCATTCTTAGGTTATGAAATAATTACATCAATCATATCATTTACTTTATCTCCTACCGTTTTATAGCTCTTGGTAGTTACTTTCTCATACCGAATAACAGCATCTGCTATCGAAGACGGGCTTCGTCTATCAAACACCTCAGAGGGTTCACAAATAGCATGAACGAACGGGAGATCAGATGCAATCACATCACAGCCAGACTCCATAGCTTCAATTATGCCCAATCCAAAACTCTCATTACGTGAAGGGTACACCGTAGCACGGCATTTAGCATACAACGAAAACACATCTTCTAATGGTATAAATCCGTGATTGATAATTCCCATATTTTGAGATTGAGTAGTCATCAATTCATTATAAAGCGGACTTCGGTTACTCACTGTAAGATGTAGCGTCCTTTTAACACCTTTATCATACAATATTTTCCAAGCATCAATGAGTTCTCGATGCCCCTTACTACCAGAATCTTCACCAACAAAAATATAATCTGTTCTATTTGGCTCCAACTTCAATTTTTCAGGTATTCTATAGAACGGGTATAACCCTACACGAGATTTATCTACATTAAGATTTGTAATAAGTTCATTTTCGGTATTCGATGTTTGAACAAACCAAAAATCAGTATTCCTTTTCTTTGACTTTATATATGACCTTTTCAACCAAAACATAATCTTCTGTTTTAGATCTCTACAGTCTGATAATGTCAACATATTTATATTATGAAAATATGTATATACCGGAACTTTCAATTTGAACGGGGGCGGGACATTTCCAAAACACAAGACAGAACTTATTGTTTCAGGCATATTTTTATAATACAACCATCTACCTTTCAATGATGCAGGCATATATTGTATATCAGAAATATCATTCAGCTTACCAACACACCTAGCATCTGCCAATAGAAAGAAATCAACATCTCTCTTTTTCAATACATCAAGCAAATATCTTAGTAGAACAAATCCGCCACCTTGATTTATATATATTGCATCAATTAACAACATGACTTATTAACGTTTTACCTTTAAAGTATATAAAAGGGTCATTAAAGAATTACGCCAAAATGCAGAATGTATATCTAAATGCAACATCCTATATACTTTATTTATTTTCGGCAGTTTCTTCCTTATATATATATATTTATATATACGCAAAAATCCCTTTGCCTTTTCTGCTGGGCAATGAAGTACCGTCACTGGATTATGATTGTAATTAGAGCATGAATAATACCATCCATAACTAGTCCAATATCTAAAAATATAGCCTTTTGCATTCTTAACTAGATGCTTCATATGAATGGCAGCAATCGATGTTATAAACTCATCACCATTCTTGGTTATGAATCTACTTTCATTCATCTTCGAATAGATAGATTCACATATACCAATAAATTCTTTCAATAAAGATTTTGAGCCACCAATAAATTCACCACCCCAGTGAGTTGGGTATGTTGTACATCCTACGAATTGAGATATTTCTTTACAGAATCCTGCATAATCTCCATTATACAAACCTCTTGAATAATCATATAATAAAATGTGGTTATCACATTCTGCCCATATATTATTAAAGTTTCTTTGTATATATGTATCTGTATCTATTAATACACATTTATCATAATCTAACGTAAGAACAAACTTAACAGCACATAACTTATAAAATGCTAAACTCCAAGGATAATCTGGTGGGAAGAGGAATTCATTATATTCTTTTTTAAAGACTTTAATACCAGCATTTTGAAATAAGTTTTGCCATTCCTTAGACAAATCGACATTTGTTATTAATGCGACATCATCTGTTGGATTATACTGCTTTGCACTATACAATGCTACATATGTATTTTTTAAATATATATCCTCCGTATTCGCTTTAGATATATTGTGACCTGCTTGAAATCCTTGTTTCGCAGCATATGCGCAAAATATAAGATTCATATCTGACTTATCGTTTATGTAGTTTTAAATAACGACCTGAGATTAAAGACATTCCCCCTTTAAGAATCAGGGAAACTTGAACTTTTGAAGAACTTTGGACTAAATTACGTCTTCTCATCCCGAAAATCTTATCTCCATAATTACCAGGAATACTTGAGAATACGTCATCATATCCTTCCTTTTCTATCATATTCAACAAACCATCACTGAAATAACCTATCGGCAGACATATCTGGTTTATTTTCTTACCCAATATCTCTCCTAGCTTTAATCTTGCTTCAACTAGTTCAAGTTTTAATTCCTCTGCAGAAAGCGAAGTCATATCAGTATGTCTCCAACCATGACTCTGAAATATAAAACCCATATCCTGAAGTTCTTTTATCTCATCTATTGTAAGATACCCGGGCTGTCCTATCAATGAAACTGCAAGAAAAACCGTAGGACATATTCTATTTGCATAAAAATATTCCCTACAGTCATATATCCCACGAAAGCCATCATCAAACATAATCGCGACTTGCCTTTTCTCGTCAGTGATTGATGGTACAACCTTGAAACCAGATTCTGAAATCGCTTTAATATGATTCTTGAACAATTCAATGCTCGTGCTCATATCTGTGTATGAGTCATCCCGATGTACATCATGATAATAGAGCACCTTACTCTTCTTATTATAATTGAATATAACTCCAAGAAGAAATATAATATTCTTAATTATTGTTTTTACCAGTCGCATAATTTATAAAGTTGTTAAGACAACTTAAATACAAGTCATAGTTCCAATGGTCACGCATCAATGCAAATGCATTCTTAGAGAATCGTTCATGCATCTCACAATCTTCCTTCAATTTCAGCATCTTTTCCTGCAAATCTTCTGCATCATCCCACTTAAACACAAAACCGGTATCTTTCCCTTCAACCAAATCAAATCGAGCTCCGACCTGATCACTTACAATTACTGGGAGTCCAGCAGACAAAGCCTCATTTACGACAAGCCCCCAAGGCTCATATGCAGATGGAAGGATAAATGCATCCGCAGAATGATACTTTTTCACCAATGAATCGCCAAGGCACTTACCAGAAAAGATTACATTCTTATACTTCCCATATGTTTGCTGAAAATATGGTAACAACTCTCCATCTCCTACAATATCAAGACACACATTTGTAACAGTCTTAAACGTATTGACAAATGCTTTTAGTAACAATTCAATATTCTTACACTCAACGACTCTACCTACAAATAGGAAATTGAATGTATCACGAACTCTATCATCAGACTTGAAGAATTTTTCATTTTTAACCATCATCGGCATCAGGAAAATATGATTATCCTTCATTCCATAATGTCTAAAAAGTTCCTTATGAGTAACATTACCTCCTGCTAGACCATAAATACAAGAATTGCCGAAGATGAGTCTAAGATAAAACCACTTAAAAAAGCGCTTTATCGGATTGGACGGGATTGTAAGTTGGGTATCACTATCAATTCCGATAGGTTTTCTACTAAAGATATTCAATAGGAATAGAATGATGAAAACCCGGTTTGAATAACCATTCATTATGACAACATCATTCTCTGCCAAAATCTGCTTTAATCTTTTAAATAAAGAACAAAATTTACTCGGCAGCACAACATTGCAACCATCAAATTCAGCGGCATAGGCACCTTTATACATATACTCATATCTGACACCTAACTTATCATATACTGTCTTGTTCCTATCTTGGGTATATGATGCAGGTTCATGCAGAATTGCAAATACCTTCATGGTTACTTTCTGATAATTTTCTTTACAATCTGTTTAACATGATACAGGTTCATTGCGCACAAATCTCCCAACTGTCCCCATATTGATCTTGACCAACGAAGTGTATACAGATTATGAACGACAGGACGAAACATCTTCATCTTATATCCATATGTTCCTCGTGCAAAATTATAGACACCACCGTCTTTACTGAAATATTCCACACTTTGAATCATATTGTATTGATTATATTCCATTTCTATATAAAATAACAGCCAACTTATATACTCTGGATTATTGGGGCGTCGAAGAAAAATTTTAACTGCCACTGGAAGAGATGAACTAAAAGTTACAAATAACTCTGCCAAACCCTGATCATATAATTTTTCTACAATGGGTAATATTAATTGAAGATATTTCCGATCACGCCATCCTTTAGAAATCATAACTTCAGTTATATTGCGTATTAACTCTTTTGGATATTGAATTTTAGATATTGAATAAACATTTAAAGTAAAATCCTTTAATCGATTTGACCAATATCGTATTTTCTTCCTTTCAGAACCATTAAGGTAGGGTATTGATAAAGAGAAATGTTTAAATTCATTTGCTTTATCAATCTGCAATCTAGCATATGCATTATGGCAATATATCACTGACGGAGATAAGAAATAATGGAAATACGAAAGGATTAGTGAGCTTGACATAAGGTTACACAACATTACACCACGAATTCTCTTTTCCAACGATATATATTTATTTATCTCATCCCACAAATGATAATCATGCTTAACTTTGTTTAGTATAATTGCATCACAAAAGTCAACATGTCGATCATTTATAAAACGAAGGAGACCTTTGGAGTCAATGTAAAATGGAAAAATTGCTTGTACTTCATTGTCCTTATCACAACTATATATCATAACATACAAGGTACACTTGTGTGTATTCATCACATGCCATGATGATGTTATAAATTCATGGGACTGAAAAGGAGTCGAATCTATAGATAACGACAAAAGGTCATCCCACTCTGACTTAATTTCATTTAATAAATCTATTCTATCTATGATTTTTATCATAACGCAATATGCTTTTGTTGATAGTAACGATATGTTGTCAGCACGGCTAATGAATAAAAAATAATATTTGTTGAGAATTCATGAACACCGACTAAAAGTCCTTCAAACATAGCACCGACTAAATGGGATAGTACAACAGCAAGATGGAACTTAATAGCAGGATCACTATTCCTAAAATTTCTCAATTGTGAAATAGTACTATAAAATATCACAAAGAAAACCATTATCGCGAAAGGATATCCCATGAACTTAATCGTTTCTAAATATCCATTATGAGAACTCATCTCGCTAATGAACGCGGCTCGTCCTACATTTTGTGCCTCAAATCCCCAACCTGTAATCGGTTTCTCATCAATCATCATCTCTGTGGCAATTACTTCTAACTCTCTATTCGAACCCATGTCTCCAGAGATTGTTTCCTCAATACGCGATATACCTGCAAGTTCAATTGAAAAGACATTAACAACTGTTAAAACAGCAAAAATCAACATCACACTAACAATGATTCTACGCAAAGAAAAGCCAGCCCAAACAAACATCATAACAGCAAACATGAGTATAGCATTTCGTCCTCCACCAGCAAGCATTGCATACAAAGCACAAACTGCCATAAAGAAATATAAAACCGACTTTTTCTTATTCCAAAAAAAGATTACTGTACCAAGACACAGGGATGATAGACTACTAGTTGTATTAGAATTTGTAAATCCAAACATCAATCTACTATCAGTTGAAACCACGCCTGTTCTATTCATACCATACAATAAAATAAGAAAGACCCCGGCAGCTATGTATACCGGCGCTTTCTTTGCATAAAACAGCCAATCTGAAGTAACTGAGACTGTGATAATAACAAATGTGGTGATCTTTGCTAATAGGTAAATCAAAGAACGAGACGAAATCGTTTCAATACCCAATGTAAATTGGTATAAAACATAGATTATTGACAACGCATATAACGGCCAGCACTTCTTGATTGTCTCTTTATTAAAGAAACCACCTAAAAATGTCAAGAATAATCCTGTTCCTAATATTAAATAAAAGGGGATTCGAGATAAACCAAAAATGGTAGATTGCATTAATAGATTTTCTATCAAGAAAATCAAAAGTATATATTTCTTTAGCTGTTTCACAATATTGAATGGTTTACTTGATATTACTTTGTAAAAATACTCTTAATAATATAGAAATATCATATGAATATTTTAGTATTTGAACTTTAGAATTTTCCATATTATCTCTGATAATCCTGCTTAGACTGACATAATCTCCCTTTTCAATCAACCACTTATCAACATCTTCTTCAGGAATAATTTCACTTATGCCTTGTCCTTTCACGCCTATGAAAGGTACACCACATGCATAAGCCTCTGTATAGACACAGCCAAAAGCCTCCCAATAAGAAGGCAAAACAAAAAGATCGAGTGACTGGTAGAATGACAATAATTCATCATGCATTACCTCGTTCTCAAATCGGAAATACTTGTTCAGATTCTTATCATTTACATAATCTTCACAACCTCTCCTCGTATCTCCTGTTCCGATAAAGCGAACTAATATATTATCTATTCCCCTTTCAACAAGCAATTCTACCGCACGTATCAAAGTCATCTGGTCTTTCAAAGGCCAGAAATTAGCAATACATCCTATTGTAAAATTTTTATTCTTTTCCTTATGCTGAGGAGGATAGAATTTTGATGTGTCAACTCCATTGTAAAGGACATATTCTTTTTTCAGCTTTACTCCTGGATATGATTTGACGTAATCAAGAGTCTTCTGACTGACTCCAACATTAAGATCCATAGCGTTACAGATATCCCTGCCATAACTTATGCAATGTCTTTCGTGCCACTTACACTTAGCAAGTTTACCATCTGTAAGGCCAAACACATCAAAACCATGATGTTGGATAACAGACACACAATCAGAATTTGATTTCTTTATTGAAAGAGCATAAAAACCTAAGGAAGCAACATGAGTATGACAAACAGCGATATCTTTTATATCCACACCAATCTCATTCAGCTTCGCCTTCAACGAATTTGATGAAAAATAGTCAGACAGCTTATTCTGCCATATATTGCTTGGGAGACTCCATGACGGACATCTGTACACCTTGACTCCATCAATTTCATAATCTGAAGATTTCTTCCAGAAAGGATAAGGCTTTATGACAACTACCCTATAATCACTCACCCGTTGAATAGCCTTCACCTGATCCAATACATAAGGGCCACGAAAGTTATCTGGTTCAGGGAAAAACGGAGTTACTACGAGATATACTTTACTCATTCTATTGTTCATTTAGAAAACACACTATAATTTTACGTAAAATTTTAGTCAACAAATATTTTAACAAATAATAGTAATTTCTAAATATAATATTAGAATAAACTGATTGTGATATACTACCGTATCTTTTTTTATACATATAATCTCCTCCACCAAGATATAGCTTAGTTTTTCCTTTCTCTATCAAACGAGTTAAATACCAATCATATAAAACCTGACCTGGGCTATATCGAGCAAATTCTGAATTATATGTCAGATTTTCTAAAAATACTTCATTAGTTTGCTCACATGAAAGTACTATTGCTAATATTTTATTATCTGCTGATAGCACGTAACAATCAGAAACATTGTAATTACTAAGGTAGTCATTCTTAGAAAAATTATATTTTGTTTTATAGGGTACTTTCTTAAACTCAAAATACACATTCATCACATCATCAGGAATAGTATCATATGTATATTCTGAGAAAGTAACTTTTCCAACTGATTCATTTATCAGTTTCTGTTCCCGCTTAATATTGTAATTACTTTTGCGCGATAGCCTTGAATGAAGTTCAGCACTTGTATCTGGCAAAGAAATATGATAATATATATAGGGACGAGAATATCCATATTTCAAAAGAGATGCATCAATTCTGATTTCATTAACTCTCCTATGGTTCTGAAATATAAAATTAATAATTACCTCTACAAGATTATAAGGAATATCAATAAAATTTAGGCCTAAATTACACTTATTTCCTTCAATCTTGGATGTAATCACATAAGTATCATTATCACTTATAACCTCATATGAAAAGTATTCCTTAGCGATTATGTCAAACCTATTCTTTATAAAATCTGAAGTTGGTTTTATATCCCAGGAATTATGCAGTTCTTTTATTTGCATTGTCTAATACCCTTTTAATATTTCTATTAATGTATTTTAATAATCTTTTTATCTGATGTAAGATTCTCACATCGTTAAATTTCACATCTATAATCTCGTATTTATCAGTACAAGCATATGTATGAACTCCAATAATCTTTTTCTCTAAATCAGTATTCAAAGCTACAGGTAAAACAGTGCTAATCTTTTCTTCTTGATACTGATTATAATAAGATTTAACTTTATTAAAATTAAGAGCATACCCATATTCCTTTGAGCAATCTTGAGATGGACGTATTAATTTCCCTTTATGGAAGAATAAGTTACCTGCGCCTCTTAACTGATTAGAGTATGAATCACCTTCAGAAATTTGAGTTAATCTTCCTAGATTAATACTATTGGCATCAAACACACGAATCTTTACTACGCTACCATTACCATTAAATTGTTCATACGTAAACAATATTGTATTATCTCCATAATTGAAGATCGTAGAATCAGCTAGCTCTATATTTGATATCAGAGTATGGACAGGCTCCCATTTATCTGGAAAATCAACTGCTCGATACAAAACCATATTCTTTGTTGTTGTAGTTTCTGGTATCATATAAATTATACTGTCTAACTGAAATATCATTGGATATGATAAATGCGATCCTATAGACAAGCAAATTTGAGGTTTACTAAGTGCTTGTCCATTAATTACAGTCACACCAATATTTCCGACATTATTCTTCCTATCATACACTTCGCAGAATAAATAATCTATTCCATTATATGTGAAAACGATTGGATCAGCATACCATTCTTTTCTAGTTATAGGTAGGACCTTGAAACATTTATTATTTCCCTCAAATAACAACTTATCTTCTCTCTTACGTATTCCTATTGAGTATACATTCTCCTCAAAAAAGAAACGTTTTATCTTATTTAGAAATTCACGCATATTAGCAATCTACTCTGTTATTAAACTAATGAACTTAGCTTCGTCAAAAGGTTCGTAGTAATAAGAATACCACTCTCGAATAACAGCACTATCAGCTTCCCATAATTCCTGTGTTGAAAGACGGCTTAAAACATCTCTAATAGTCATACCCTTATAAAGTGGATATGAATAATCATCATAAAACGAAAGATAATTACCAGTTAGGAAACTTCCTGTGAAATAAGATGGTACACCATATGCAGCTATGTCAAAAGCTGTTGTTGATGCAATTGTTATATGAAGTAATACACTCTTTGCTATATCACTTAATGCTTCATTAGAAATTTTTGCAAAAGGATATTTTTGTAGCAAATCGGATATATCTATGCAATTATTATATCTCGGATGATGCCTGAGTAATACCTCATAATCCAAACTAGAAAACTCACCTAAGAAGTTATCTAATTGTTCTTTTAAATATTGTAATTCTTCAGAATTTGAGCTATCAGTCATCTGCAAAGCAATGACAACTTGTTTAATTCGTGTAGAATAGGATACTTGAGCAAGCTTTATATCCAAAGGACATCCTATAACATGCACCCTGTGTCCCATAAGTTTCTCAGCTCCATCAATTAATGCTGCACGGTACCCTTGTCCAAAATCAAGAAAATAGATATTGGACTTATCATAATGACACTTTAAATATTTCTCTTCATTATAAAATGACCTAAAGTCTTTATATTGCACACCATGCTGAATATCGTATACTTTTCCTTTAGAATTTAAATAAGAAAATAGATATAGCATAGATTCAGATATCGTCACATAGATTTCAGTCTTAAAATATCCCAATGTTATCACATTGATAATCTCTGCAACATATTTCTCTCTATGATAAAAATCTTTTTTGCTGAAGATTTTTACAACCTTTCTTATAAACCACACAAGCCAAAAAAAGAAATCTGCTTTTTTTGCCTTAGGATTACGAGGCTTATCTGTTCCACCATCCGGTTCTTCATATAATCTATATGAAACACCATATTTATCACATGTTTCTAAAAGCTTGTCAAAAAAAGGATTTGTTCCCTGAGCCGTCCTATTAAAATGCTGCGGATAATAGAATAATACTCTTGGCTTACTCATAACTTCTTTCCTGCTATTTTTTCGATTTCTTCTTCCCAATCCTTCACCAACACCTTCCAATCGAACCCTTTTCCAAGTTCAATTGCAGCTTCCGATATAGGCTGGAGTTTCTCCGGATGATCCAATAAATCCTGAACAACAGCTTTTGCCTGATCGTATGTATCAACAACAAATCCATCAACCCCGGAGGTTATCCATTCCTCTGCGCCATAGTCACTATAACACAATGTAGGAACTCCGGCACAAGCTGTCTCAAGCATCACCTTTGGAAATCCTTCGCTCCTTGATGGGAAGAACATCAGGTCCATATCAGATAGAATATTCGCCATCTTAGCATGATCACATACACCATGCATAACTAAATTTTGATGCTTAGCTAAATATGCTGTCCTATCTTCAATTGGCATATCCCCGCCACCAATTACATGAAAAGTCATATTGGGGAAATGCTCTGCTGCAGAAAGGAAATCATGTAAACCTTTATATTTTAGATTATTCCCTACTATGACTATATTCTTCAATTCTTTTCTTGGAGATAATTCCACAACAAACTGGTCCGCTTTAACTCCTAAATAAAGAACTTTAGGATTAAACTTCAGTTGAAAATCTTGATTTGCAGCATCAGCCATATATTTTGTTATAGCATATAAATTCGGTTCAAAACCTCTATAAACATCAATATATTCCTTTGGATTCGACAACTTTGTTAGATTAGTTCCTCTTAAAACGCCTTCCAATGTTGTAAATAATTTACAGCCTGAAATTTTAGCAACAACTCTAGTAAGTGCATTATACGAACCTTTCGGTAAGTATGCAACATCACATAAAAGAACTCCGAGAAAAAAAGGGATCCACCCAAACAATCTTCCTGGTCTGCGACTTCTTAAATAATGCACTCCTGGAACTTTCTCAAAATCAGACGCATTCTGATACCAAAACAAGATAGTCCAAACATCAAACTTTTCCTTGTCTAAATATTCAGATAAGGCTCTACAATTGATATTTTGGGCATTTAGAAAATTTACATACCCTCCAAGAAATATCTTTAGTCTTTTCATAATTGTGTAAACAAATAATTATCTTGCACCCACTATACTATCATAATTATATATATACTTGTTTCCTACCACATCCATATACCTGTCTACTGGCTCGAAGTCTGTTGATATTAAATCTCGCTCAGGAAAATAGAAACGGGTATCTATACCTCCCAAATGGAATAGTACCTGACATGTATTGTCAATCATATATGGCTTATCTAGTGATGCCTTTATGTTTAACACAACATCTCTATGTCCTTCCATATATTTATCTGAACACCATATTATGAATGGCACATCATATTGACAGTGTCTGAAATCTTTGCTGTATAAATTTTCAACAAACTTTCTTCCTCTCATATCTCTGTAGTCATACATTTCTTCTCCATGGTCAGCATGATAGAGAATTACAGCATTCTTATTTCTAAACATATCAAACAACAGCCCTAAAACATAGTCATTATAAAGAGTGGCATTATCGTAAGCCGCAATCCATTCTTTTTTATCATTTGTCAGCCAAGGTTCACTGCGAAAACAAATACTATCAGCATTAAACTTACTAAAAGTCTCACTAGGATAACGATCCTGAGGTGCATTATGCTGCCCCCACAGATGAAAAACATGCAAGTTTTTTTTATTTGTAATTGAGTATTTATTAAAAAATTCAACAATTAGCTGTTCATCATATAAGTATGTAGAAGTATTGACTCTCGAATAACAAACTTCCACCAATTTATCATTAATAAGAAGATCCTGCAAACTATAATCACGGTCAATTCCTGAATTATTATATGAAAACTGATTGCCAAAATATGTCACATCATATCCAGCTAATTTAAAGAGATATGGGAACTGTGGGAAATCAGACCACCATTCATGCCTATTAATGTCATTACAAGAAAAAAGATTCCTAAGTGTCTTTATCGTGTAGTTATATGGAGAAATAACATTTGTAAAGGCAAATAAATTTCCGCATTGCTGTTCTTCAATCATCCTAGGGGTAGTATTTAACTCATAGCCATATAAATGAGAGTGATGCTTTATATAAGATTCACCGATAACATAAACTACTGTCAGAGAATCATCAGTACTACATATTGAGTCATTTTTTGTAAGATTAAGCGTAATGTCAATTTGTCTAATAGCTTCTTTACTATCAATATAGATTTCATAAAAAGCATAGAAGATTTTCGAAATATCATTGTGAGAAGATATACTAGGGGTACCATTCCACTGCTGACATTCTAACATTGAACGGCATTGCAACAGTTTACTATACGAGTAAAATCCCCATATTGTACCTGAAAATATAGCAATGCATATTCCTCCCCCCACAACAATAATGAAAAATTTACTCTTAAAATATTTTAACACACATTCCTTAGAGAAGCATAGTTCCAATAATATTGAAGATATGACATATAAGAAAGTTACGACATATGCTTTTATACTCTCTATAGAAAAAGCAAAGGTGCTAAAAAATCCAGATATTTCATTTGTATTAGTCTCAAACAGCAGACGAACAGTCAGCGGACTAATATCAAAGTTAAAATTAAATTTTAGGAAATAGACTACTAGTACTAAAGTAGCATTGATGAAATAAAATAAGAGTTTCAGCCAATATTTACCGCATAATGTGATTACGAAGGTGGTAATGTATGCGAAGAATACACACAAACATATATCTGCAAAGTGAAAAGGGATCTCTACCCAAGGCAATCCACGTCCTATCTGCGATAGGTTACCCAATGCAGTGCGAGATAGGATCAATATTGTCATTAGAAAATATGCCGGGTGTGTCATAACCGGCCTTAATATGTTTTTTAATATTCTCATCACTCTTTACTTTTGCTTTCCTCAATTATTCCAAAACTATCCTATGATCACTTCTGAACGGCACTTTGATTAAAATTTACATCCAGAAAAACATTTTTCAATATTTTCACTGAAACCTTCAATAAAATCAGCAACATTATTGGTTAGTTCAGCTCAGAACGCGTCAAACATAATTGAAAATCTTCATTCCTAAATATAGTTCACTGAAAAGCAAATTTACGTTATGATAGGCATAGACAGTGACAGATATAGGTTTATGCTCTAGAACATCTTTATTATGATTTGTCAGATATATACAGTGTTTCAAAGGAAGATCTGACACAATATTATCACCAAAAAGTTCTGTTGGAGTCAACATACACTTAAGCCCTTTACTTTTCTACTGGAACAATTGAAATTTCTGCAACTTTGTAATAGTCCTCTCTATAGATTCCAGTTGAGGGAAATAACGCAACTGATGAATTTTCATTGCTCTTCCAATATGATGACTTATCTATTTCTCAAATAGCCATATATGTGATTAATCAAAGCCCTAAAATATTTATCTGTAATAAAGTACAATATTGTTAATAAAAACAAAACGACCGTACCTATAACCACACAATAAGATATCATAGGTAGCCATCCGTCTATACAATAGACAGATAAATACATTTTAGAAATCTGGTTTGTAACAACAGTAGAAACACCTATTACACATAAATATTTTAACATTATTGGCCAATAATTGCTTATAACAGATATTTTAAAGCCATGCTTAAAAAGATAATATGGTTGCCATATCATTTTTATTAATGTCTGACTAATGAGTACACCCATCAATATGCCTGATAATCCCCAAAATTTTCCCAAAATCAAAGATATCGTAATATACATCACTACTTCTGAGATTGGAGCCCAAACATCTTGGAAAAGCCCATACGCATCTTTAAAATTTATTACAGTCAATCTTGCCTGTAATATAAACCCTTGAATAGTCAACAGCAATATTATATTGTTTGACATTAAAAACGTATCTCCAAGCCAAATTAGAATAAAGGGAGAAGAAACAAAATAGAAAGAAATACTGCAGAATGAAGCTATAAAGTATCGAATACTTAAGAGTTCATAGAAATTTCTAAGTATTTTTTCTTTATTTCCCTCAGCTATAAGATTACCTATACTAGCCCCCATTCCGGTAAATATACCATCAAAGGCTGATGTTACTTTAGACATCAACATATTATAATTACCATATAATGCTACAGTTGATAAATTTGCGAGAAAGCCAATCAATACATTTGCACTGCTTGTATATATGATATGAGATATCTTAAATATAAATACCTGCTTAGTCTTAGTCCACAAATGAATATATTCCTTAAACTTAGCCTTTCCTCTAGCAACTGACGTTTGAAGCCAAGGGAAATATCGATATATGGACTTATTCAGTACAAGCGAATATATTGTAATTGTAACTGCTTCAAGAGATATCCACCAGATATAGTTATATGGTAAGAATGAAACCGCAATTTGTAGTAGAGTCTTAATAATTACAGTTATCTGATAACGTATGGTAATTACATAATTTTGCTGTGAAGCTGAAAGGATGATCTGCTTATAATTAATAAAATAGCCCAACAAGGATGCATATAGCATCGAATAAAACATAAAATAAGGCAGATACAATGGCAAATCGGCATCCTTGAAAATAACAGGAAAGAAAAACGAAAGTACAATTCCAGCAAAAGCGATAAGTGCACCTACACGAGTGTACAAAAACCCAAATACTGAAACAATATCATTGATTGTCTCCCTATCATTTCCAAACAATGGTTTATACAAAGTAACACCGACAGCGGTTCCTATACCCAACTCTGTAATATTCATCAGGTTGAGCATATCGCCAAGGGTTCCTGAAAGGCCAAGGAACTCCGTTCCAAGGTTTTGAAGGAAATATTTTCTGGAAAAGAAAACTAATACTAACGAAATAACGTAAAATATTACGTTAACCTTTGCGTTGACTATTGACTTATGAATTCTACTTGACAAAATTATCTATCTAATATATTTTTCAGATATTCTAGTGAATATGCCCTTTGTTGATTTAAAATGTTATTCACTGTATCATAATTTATTGTACAATATTGCGAAATATTATCTTTCTCACTCTTGAACAGATTTTCAAGGTTAAGTTTCTTTAATAAATCTAGACATCTTGAATTTTCATTAATCTTTGATTTTTTACTAAATTTAGATAATACAACAAACTGCTTATTGAATATAAGCGAAAAACACATTCCATGAAAAGAGTCAGTAATTACGAAAGATGCATTCATAATTAATTTAACAAAATCAATAGGACCGACATCTTTTATAAATTCAATATTCTGCTGTTCTTTAAATATCTTCTTACTGCCACAAGTATTAATTATAACGAGTTTCTTCCCGTAGCAATAACGATGAATCAATCGTTTATACCATTTTTGGGGACTTAAAGTATATATCAGTATATAGTCGCTACATGGGTCTTCTTTTATTCGTAGATTATTTTTCCATGATTCTGCATCATATAGAAGTGTTGGGTCTAATACCACACTAACATTATTTATCCCACATTCTTCAAGCAATAGCTTTCCAGTTTCTTCCCGAACAGATATACATTGAAAACTCTTAAGTTTTCCCCAATAATATTCTCGTTCATACTTCGTCAATAAATTCACTCCTAAACTTGGCGCATATGAATACTTCTTAGTATCATCAAGAAAAGAGAGGAAATATGTATCATCAATAAATTTAGGATTCCAGACTTGATCTGAACCAACTATAATTTTGGAATAAGTATGATTTAAATAATTACTATCTTGAAGGGAAGTTTTGTCGTTAGGTATTTGAGAATAAAAATCTTTGAATTTATGAATTTGTATATCTGATGTTATACCACTATCCGTTCGCTTTATACTTTGGATAACTCCAATGAATCGTTTTATACACTTACCAACTAAGTCACGAAATGTTAAAGGATTTATTCTTTTGTTTTTATTTAGGCT
>JAEIGA010005481.1_pt1 | contig 19386 bp, 18 predicted proteins | sample 9270691 | NCBI WGS metagenome assembly JAEIGA01 (sample SAMN17057246, study PRJNA624740) | gut metagenome | biome: biome; isolation source: fecal sample | host: Bos grunniens | place: China: Xizang | collected 2019 | reverse complement strand
CCGTAATGAAAGTCTTTGTTGTATTTTTCTACATCGAAGTAAACAGATCCCTCTGATTCGTAAGCATAGCCAGCATCAATAATTTTTTTTACAAACTCTATTTGTTCAATGATATGACCTGATGCGTGTGGCTCAATGCTTGGTGGAAGTACATTTAATTTTTCCATTGCTTTGTGATAACGCAAGGTGTAATATTGAACGACTTCCATTGGTTCTAGCTTTTCTAAACGTGCTTTTTTTGCAATTTTGTCTTCACCATCGTCGGCATCGTGTTCTAGATGACCTACGTCGGTTATGTTACGTACATAACGAACTTTGTATTGTAGGTGCATAAGGTAACGATACAAAACATCGAATGTGATAGCTGGTCGAGCGTGACCAAGGTGCCCATCGCCATAAACTGTAGGACCACAGACATACAATCCTACATGTGGAGCATGCAATGGTTTGAAGAGCTCTTTTTTTCGAGTTAAAGTGTTATAAATATAAAGTTTGTTTTTCATAGAAAAATTAAAATATTTAAGCACAAAGATAATATTTTTATATAGTGTGCCGAAATACAAAACTTCTTTTCTGTGTTGGTCGTTATTTTATGTTAATGAAGTTGTTAATCTCACGCTAAAAAAGTAATTTTGTCTAATATTTTTAATTATTTTCTATGCAGATATCAGAATTACAATCCGTAAAGCAAAGATTTGGTATTATTGGAAATAATGCATTGCTCAATCGAGCTATAGATATTGCTGTACAAGTAGCGAATACCGACTTGTCTGTTTTAATAACAGGTGAGAGTGGGGTTGGTAAAGAGACTTTCCCTCAAATTATCCATCAATATAGCTATCGGAAACACAATAATTTTGTTGCTATCAACTGTGGAGCAATACCCGAAGGAACTATTGATTCGGAGTTGTTTGGGCACGAAAAGGGTTCTTTTACGAGTGCAGAAAAAGAAAGAAAAGGATATTTTGAAATGGCTGATGGAGGGACTATATTTCTTGATGAAGTGGGAGAGTTGCCTCTTACAACACAGGTAAGGTTATTGCGTGTACTCGAGACGGGGGAGTTTATGCGTGTAGGCTCATCGAAAGTGCAGAAAACAAATGTTCGAGTTGTGGCAGCTACTAATGTAAATATGCAAGAAGCTATTCAAAATAATAAATTTAGAGAAGATCTTTATTATCGTTTGAACGCTGTACCTATCTATGTTCCGCCGTTGCGTGAACGAAAAGAAGATATTTTACTTTTGTTTAAAAGGTTTGCTATCGATTTTGCAGAAAAGTACAATATGCCACCAATAAGGCTCTCTGAAGAGGCTCAAATTTTAATGCAAAAATATTATTGGAAAGGCAATATTCGCCAATTGAAAAATATAACTGAACAAATTTCAGTTATTGAGCAAGATCGTGATATATCGAGCGATATTTTGGCTAAATATCTACCAGATAGTGAGGTGCGACAAATGCCTGCTTTACTAACTCACTCAGGAAATAAAAAATCATTCAATGATGAACGTGAGATTTTGTATCAAGTTCTATTTGATATGAAAAAAGATGTAAATGATTTAAAAGCTCTTGTAAACAACATTATTAGGCAAGGGAATATTAATTTGGACGATGATTCGGTTTATGAAGTGCCTGTTTTTGACCAAGAACACGAAACGCATATCCCTACTATTATTGATAGACAAACTGTTCCACGAAAAATTGGTCATACCGATGAAATTCAAGACACTGAAGAGTATACCGAGGAGTCGCTTTCGCTCGAAGAGTCTGAAAGACGTATGATAAAAAAAGCGTTAGAGCGACATAAGAAACGAAAAGACGCTGCAAAAGATTTGAATATATCGGAGCGAACTTTGTATAGAAAAATTAAACAATATGGCTTGGATTAAAAAAAGTATACTTGCAACGTTAGTGCTTATTGCAGTAGCGGTTGTTATGAAGTCGTGTACCGTTTCGTTTAAATTTAATGGTACGTCTATCGATTATTCTAAAATTAAAACTATTTCTATTTCGGAGTTTACAAATACTGCAACGTTGGTTTATCCTCCGTTGGTTATTCAGCTCAATGAGGCTTTGCAAGATATTTATCGTAAGCAAACGCGATTAAATTTTGTAAACCAAGGCGGCGATTTGGAAGTGGAAGGTGAGGTGACAGGCTATACGCTTACGCCACTTTCTATACAAAGCGATGCGTATGCTGCCGAAACGCGTTTGACAATGAGTGTACGTGTGCGTTTTACAAACAATGTAAATCCCGACGAAAACTTCGAAAGTAATTTTACTGCATTTCAAAACTTTGAAAGTAGCAAAATGCTTAACGATGTGCAAGATGAACTTATTGGTGTAATGATAGAGGAAATTGTAGACCAGATTTATAACAAAACCGTAGCAAACTGGTAAAGACTAAAAATATAAAACTTATGAAAACAACAAGATTTCTTTCCGTAGCAATGCTTTTTACTGCATTGAGTTTTGGGCTCGTTTCGTGTGAGCCAAATGAACCTGCTACTTCCAATAAAGTTAAAACTGGAAAAGCAACCGAAATTACGCAAAATTCTGCTCTTTTGCATGGCGAGGTAGATATCGATATTTCTGCGTACTCTAGTGTAGAGTTTGGTATGATGATAGCTACAACGAAAGCCGAAATAAATGCACGTATGGGGGACGCCTATGACGCCGATGTGTTGATAGGCAAGGACTTTGAAGTACAATTAAATGGACTATCGGCTGATACAAAGTACTATTATTGTGCATGGTTGTTTTTGAACAATATGCAGTATGAGTTTGGTGAAATAAAAGCTTTTGAAACCTTATCAGCCAACGATTCAAACACGGGTAATGGTGGTTCTTCAAGTTCTGTTTCTGGCACCGAGAATGGGTATGACTATGTAGATTTAGGACTTTCAGTGAAATGGGCAACTTGCAATGTAGGTGCAACTAAACCAGAAGAGTATGGCAACTATTATGCTTGGGGCGAAACTACTCCAAAAAGTACTTACAAATGGAGTACCTATAAATGGTGTAATGGTTCATATGATACAATGACCAAATATTGCACTGATAGCGATTACGGTACCGTAGATAACAAAACCGTTCTCGACAAAGAAGACGATGCTGCTGCTGTAAATATGGGTGGTTCTTGGCGAATGCCAACCGTTGAAGAACAAACAGAATTACGAACTGAATGTACTTGGACATGGACTACATTGAATGGCGTTAATGGCTACAACGTAGAGGGTCCTAACGGTAACTCTATCTTCCTTCCTGCTGCTGGCTATCGCGACGTTAGTGGTTTGGGCATCGCGGGGTCGTACGGCGACTATTGGTCGAGTTCGCTCAATACGGGCGGTTCGGGCAGCGCCTACGACCTCAGCTTCGGTTCGGACGGCGTGGGTTGGGACTACAGCCGCCGCTACTGTGGGCAGTCCGTGCGTGGCGTGTGTGAGTAAAAAAGTAAGGTATGCTTTGGTTGTTGTTGATAGCAGTTATAGTATTGGTAATAGTCGGGGGAGTGGCGTATGTAGTTTCTCGTCGCTCATCGGATGTGGATGATGGGCGTGAGGTCCCTTCAGATTGTTGTGGAGCCCACGAGGTATGTGAGCGTGATTCGCTATTGAGTAAAACCAATCAGATTGTATATTTTGACGACGAGGAGTTAGACGCTTTTGCAGGAAAATCGTCGTTGGACTATACCGAATCGGAGTATCGGCAGATAGAAGAAGTTTTTCTTACGCTCCGCGAGAGCGATGTGGCAGGTTGGTTGCGTAGTTTACAATTAAGAAATATAGAATTGCCTGAAGACCTAAAAGAGCAAGCGTTGCTTATTGTTCGTGAGCGACGTCATTTGCTCTAGTGCGGTATTTTTGTAATATCCACAGCAATATCCCACATACAATACAACTTGTTAGTCCAATTGCCCATTGGTTTGTAGTGCCGATGCTAGAAATTTTGTCTGATTTAGAAAAAAATACACTGGCAACAATTATGGCGTTATTTATAAAATGAGCAAAAATAGCAGGATAAATAGAGCACGACCAATAAACGAAATAACCAAGTGTTGCCCCTAATAACATTCGTGGGAAAAATCCATAAAATTGTAGATGTATTCCGCTAAAAAGTATTGCCGATAGCCAAATACCAATATGAACGCCAAAACGCTTGGAAAAAGTTTTTTGTAGTAAACCTCTAAAAAAAAGTTCTTCTGCAAGAGCTGGAATTATTGCCATTACAAGCAAATTTATAAAAAATCCGCCCCACGATGAAGTTGTTAAAAATCTATCGGTGAGTTCTTTGTTTTTTATCTCTTGTTGTTGCATCCAAAGTTCTATATTGTGAAAACACTCGGGAAGTTTGATCTTTTCGTTCCATTCTGCAATAAAATTAATGGCTGGAATAGCACAAATGATAATGGTAACTGCTAATAAATAATGTACAGCCTTAACGTCTGTCGAAAGATTTAAATAACGCTTTGTATTTTGGTCAAAAAGGTAAGTACATATAAATGTGGCTGCTATAAACCCAAAAATTTGGAGCAATGCTTGTGTTGTTTTTAGTTGAGTTATTTCTTCGTGAATAACTTGAGATAGTGCTATTGTAATAGCAGATGCAATAGTCATGCAGAAAATCCATACTACAAAAATGACAAGTAGTTTGTAGAAAGTAGATTTTTTGCTGAATATTGATTTTAAGAAACTCATAAATTATTCTGATATATGAATATCTCGAATCATTAATTGTAGCGTAGTGTTACCATTGAAGGTGTTTTCTTCTAATGTATAACAAATATCTAAGGGTTGGTCATTTTTAAGGTAGGAATAAAATCCTCCTTTTTTGAAAGCAATACCATTGATAACAATGTTACCTTCGGAGTCGTCTATCAAATCCATTTTTAGATGTTCTTGCCCCTTTCCTACCAGTTTGCTTGTACCATAGTCACGAACATTTCTCGATACAAAAATTGGTTTCATATTCTCTGGACCAAAAGGAGCGAATTGCTTGAGAATATTGAAAAATTTTCGAGGAGCTAAATCTGCAAACGAAAGCTCTGCATCAATTTCTATTTGAGGAGAAAGTTGTTCTGGTTGAATATTGTTTGCTACGAATTCTTCAAAACGTCTTGTGAATTCTTCTACGTGTTCTTCTTTCATCGAAAGTCCTGCTGCGTAAAGATGCCCACCAAAGTTTTCAAGCAAGTCTTGGCACGATTCTATTGCTTTGTAAAGGTCGAAATCTGGTATCGAACGAGCCGAACCAGTGGCTAACCCATTTGATGAGGTTAGCACTACGGTTGGCTTGTAGTATTCTTCTGCTAAACGTGAAGCAACAATTCCGACAATACCTTTGTGCCAGTCTGGTTGATAAACAACAATCGATTTACGATTCTTAAAATCTTGATTTGTTTCAATAAAAGCGATTGCTTCGTCAGTCATATTTTTATCCAAATCTTTGCGCTCGTTGTTGTATTCGTTTATGGCGTGGCTTTTTTTACGAGCTGTTTCAATATCTTTCTCAATAAGAAGTTCTACCGCTTCTTTCCCTGAAGTCATTCTTCCTGATGCGTTGATACGAGGTCCAATTTTGAAAACGATGTCGCTAACCGTAATTTCTTTCCCCGTTAAATCACATACTTCGATAATGCTTTTTAAACCTGTACTAGGGTCGTTGTTGAGTTGTTTGAGCCCGTAATAAATCAAGATCCTATTTTCCCCAGTAATGGGAACAATATCCGAGGCTATACTTAATGCTAATAAATCAAGAGAGGGCATTAAATGAAAGAATGGAATGTCGTTGCTTTTTGCAAATGCTTGCATTAATTTAAATCCAACGCCACAGCCTGACAGATGAGGGTAAGGATAGTTACAATCAGAACGTTTGGGGTCGAGTACTGCTACTGCATCGGGTATTTGTGAATCGGGGTTATGGTGGTCGCAAATGATAAAGTCAATGCCTTTTTCTTTTGCGTAGTTTACTTTTTCTACCGCTTTGATGCCGCAATCGAGTGTTATAATTAATTTTACATTTTCGTTAGAAGCAAAATCGATGCCTGTGTATGAAATACCATAGCCTTCTGTATATCTATTTGGTATATAAAAGGTTATGTTTGAGGTATATTGAAGTAAGAAATTGTAAACAAGAGCAACGGCCGTAGTACCATCTACATCGTAATCGCCGTAGACCATTATTTTTTCGTTTTTCCCTATAGCCAAATTTAGTCTATCAACAGCTTTTTGCATATCGGTCATCAAAAACGGATCGTGTAGAGCGTTCAATGATGGACGAAAAAATTGTTTTGCTTCGTCGAAAGTTGTTATTCCGCGTTGCACTAACAATTTTGCTAGTATTGGATTGATAGAGAGTTGTTTTGCTATTTCATCTTGTTGTTTTTTCTGGTCTTCATTTAATGAGTTAATAATCCATCTGTTAGTCATATATAGAGTTTTTTCTTGCTGAAAGAAGTTTTATGCGAGTGTATACACTACATAAAAATTATGCAAATATACTTAAAATATGGTAATGTTTTTAGTGTTTGTTTTGTATAGCGATGTGGTTTTGTAAAATAATCTACGTGAAACATTTTTTTCTTTTGTAGAGAAATATTAAATTTGCGTAATTTTTAAATTCTGAAATGGACTTTCGTTACCAAGAAATTGTTGTAAAATTTGAGGAGAAACTCCATTTGCTTTTAAAGGAAAATAAAGATTTAAAGCAAAAGAATTTGCTTCTTGAAGAAGAAGTAAGGCGAATGCAAGAAGATTTGATTGAAGCGAGAAACTCTTTTTCAGAATTAAAAAATCAATACGATAAATTGAAGATAGCAAAAACGTTATCGCTTTCGGATGATGAAAAAAAAGAAGCTTATCGGCAATTATCAGTATTGGTGCGGAATGTAAATGCTTGTATTAAGTTGATTAATAACAACGAGTGAGTATGCAGGGCGATACGTTTAAGATAACAGTGAAAATTGCTGCACGAACTATTCAACTGAACATACCACGAGCTGACGAGGAAAAATTTAGAAATGCAGCAAGGCGTTTGAATAATTTAATAGCGTATTATCGCAAAAAATATTCAGAAATTGCCGAAAGTGATAATGAGTTAATCCTGTTGATGTCAGCATTCCATCTTGGGGTGGATTTTTTTGAAGAGTCTGAACGTAATGATATGTTCCCCTTGTTAGAGAAATTGGAAAAAATGGGGGAAGAAATTGATGAACGATTGGATTTATCAAAATAGAGAAAAGGATTTAGTTTATATTATTCCGCATTATTTTGTTTTAAGGCAAATAATGCGTTTTTTTGTTTAATTTTTTAAATATAATTTATGCAAACACAAATAATTATAGCAATAGTTTCAGTTGTTTTTGGCTGTGTTTTAGGTAGTTTGTTGTATAAGCTACTATTAAAAAATAAGGTTAAAAACATTTTGAAAGATGCAAAGTCGGAAGCCGAAGCAATAAAAAAAGACAAAATGCTAGAGGTGAAGGAGAAGTTTGTTAATTTGAAGTCGGAATACGAAAAGCAAGTTGCTGCACGCAATGCTAAAATGCAACAAAACGAAAGTCGTATTCAACAAAAGGAGTTGTCGTTGAATCAACGTCAGGGTGATTTGCAACGTAAGATGAATGAATTGGAGTCCACTCGTGAGAATTTGGACAGTCAGTTGCAGATGTTGGACGAGAAGCGTAAAGATCTTGAACGTAGTCAAAAGCAAGTAACCGACCAATTGGCTGCCATTTCTGGATTGTCGCCAGAAGATGCTAAAGCTCAGCTTATAGAGTCTCTCAAAGAAGAGGCAAAAACTGATGCTATGGCGTATGTAAACGAGATGATGGAAGAAGCTAAAATGACTGCAAACAAAGAAGCAAAACGTGTCATTATTCAAACCATTCAACGTGTTGCAACAGAGACAGCTATTGAAAATTCGATAACAGTATTTAATATTGAAAGCGACGAGGTGAAGGGTCGTATTATTGGTCGCGAAGGAAGAAATATTCGTGCTTTGGAAGCGGCTACAGGTGTTGAAATTATTGTGGATGACACGCCTGAAGCTATCGTGCTTTCTGGTTTCGATCCAGTTCGTCGCGAAATTGCTCGTTTGGCATTGCATCAGTTGGTTGTTGACGGACGTATTCACCCTGCTCGTATCGAAGAGGTTGTAGCAAAAACTCGTAAGCAAGTAGAAGAAGAAATTGTGGAAGTAGGAAAACGTACTACAATTGATTTGGGAATTCATGGTTTGCATCCAGAACTTATTCGTTTGGTTGGTAAAATGAAATATCGTTCGTCATACGGACAAAACTTGCTTCAACATGCTCGCGAAACAGCAAATCTTTGTGCTATTATGGCATCGGAACTAGGTTTGAATCCTCAAAAGGCAAAACGCGCAGGTTTGCTTCACGATATTGGTAAAGTACCTGATGATCAACCAGAACTTCCACACGCTATTTTGGGTATGAATTTGGCAGAAAAATATAAGGAAAAACCTGATGTTTGCAATGCTATTGGAGCTCACCACGACGAGGTAGAAATGACTTCGCTTTTGGCTCCAATTGTACAAGTTTGTGATGCAATTTCGGGTGCTCGTCCGGGTGCTCGTCGCGAAATTGTAGAAGCCTACATCAAACGTTTGAACGATTTAGAAAACCTTGCACTTTCTTATCCTGGTGTTCTAAAAACCTATGCTATTCAGGCTGGTAGGGAGTTGCGTGTAATTGTTGGTGCCGACAAGGTGGATGACAAAACAGTGGAAACCTTATCGTATGATATTGCGAAGAAAATTCAAGATGAAATGACTTATCCAGGACAAGTGAAAATTACGGTTATTCGCGAAACTCGTGCGGTAAGTTATGCTAAATAAAAAATAGATTTGAGAGATGGGAAAATATAAATTTACGTTTCAAAACATCGGTGGTTCTACTCGCGTAAAACTCCAATCGGGTGAAGATTTGTGTCATCTTGCTGAGTTGGACGAAAAGATGTGGACAGTTCTTTCGTGTCCAACGAAAGGATTGCACATCGACGAAAAGATATTGGCATATATAGACACAACTGGTGACGAACGTATTCACGTTAATGAAGTGATTTCGGCTGCTCAATGGCTGACTTCGGTAGTGAAAAATCCTGATGAAATTTTAGAAGGAAAAAATAGCATTACTCTCGACAAAATAAATACGGAAACCGAAGCTGGTAAAAAACTTTATAAGTCAGCTTCTGAAATTTTGAAAAACTTAGGAAAAACAACCGACGAGATTTCAATCACGGATACGGCAGATAGTTTGGCCATTTTTGCAAAAACGCGCTTCAATGGCGACGGTGTTATTACACCTTCATCGGCTGATACTGATGAGCAAAAGAAGTTGATTGAAGCGATTGTGGCAGCAACAGGAGGTTGTCCTGATCGTAGCGGAGAAACGGGCGTAAATGCAGAACAAATTGAAGCCTTTTACACTGCTCTTGCCGACTATTTTGCTTGGAAAAAGAATGCTGTTGAGGCTCCTTTTGGCGATGATACCGATAAAGCGATAGAACTTTATAATGCATTAGATGCAAAAATCAAGGATTTCTTTTTGCGTAGCAAATTGGCTGCCTTTGATGCCAATGCTGCTGCGGCTCTCGATGTTCAAGTTTCTCGTATTGAAGCAATAAGTGCAGAAAATTTAACTGAAAAACTAGAGGAAATTGCCTCGTATCCAATTGCTCGCATCAATGCTGATTCGGTAATCGACTTGTCGGCAACAATCAATCCTGCTTGGGCGGATAAATTTTTGCAATTAAAATCGATTGCTTTTGCAAAGAAAAAAACGCTTTCGGAAGCTGATTGGGTTGCTTTGGGGAAAAGTTTTGAAACATATATTGCGTGGAAAGCAGCAAAAGCAGGGGCTATAGTTGAGTCGTTGGGGATGGATATGATTCAACAGATAACTCAAGAAAATTTGAAAGATGAATTATTGAAAATTGTTGAACACGATAAATCGCTTGCCGAAGAAGCAAACGAAATAGGTTCGGTTGACAAATTGTTGCATCTGTATCGCGACTTTTTTACTTTGTTGAAAAACTTTGTTACGTTCCAAGATTTTTATTCTACGGATAAAACTACAAAAGCTATTTTCCAAGCGGGAAAACTTGTTATCGACCAACGTGCTTGCCATTTGTGTATAAAGGTTACCGATATGGCAAAGCAAAATACGATGGCTACGGCAAGCGGAATGTACTTGATTTTCTGCGATTGCGTTTGTAAACAAAAGTCTGAAAAGTTACAAATAGTTGCTGCTATGACGCAAGGTGATACTGGCGATTTGATGGTAGGTAAAAACGCTATTTTTTACGATCGCGATGGATTGGATTGGGATGCTGTAGTTACAAAGATTATTGACAATCCAATTAGTATTTCGCAAGCTTTTTGGTCGCCTTACAGAAGAATTTCTACTTGGGTGGAAAACTTGATTAACAAGCGAGCAGCTGAGAAAGATTCAAAAATGATGGAGGAAGCTACTGCAAAACTATCTGCAACTCCTGAGTTGAAACCTGCTGATGGAAGTAAAGCAGCTACTCCTGTTCCACCATTTGATATTGCTAAATTTGCAGGGATATTTGCTGCTATAGGTATGGCTTTGGGAATGATAGGAACGGCATTGGTAAGTGTAGCAGAAGGTTTTGCAGCATTGACTTGGTGGCAAGCAATTTTGGTGATAGTCGGTATTGTTTTGTTCATTTCAGGACCATCGATGGTAATGGCATGGTTGAAACTTCGCCGTCGTAACATTGCACCAATTCTAAATGCTAATGGTTGGGCTATGAATGCTTCGTCGATTGTAAATATTACTTTTGGAGGCACATTGACCGAGATTGCTCACTTCCCAAAAATAAAAATGCAAGATCCGTTTGCCAAGAAAAAAATGGCGGCTTGGAAAAAATGGTTGATAGTGATTTCTGTGTTGCTTGTTTTGGCGGGATCAGCAGTTGCAGTTTGGTTTTATTTCGATAATAAAAAAGAAGTAGCAACCGAAAAACCTTGCGTAGAACAAGAACAAGTTATTGCTGAAGAAGTTGCCACAGAGGTGGCAGAGTAATAAAAATACCTTTTGGGGCTGTTTGGTTTTGACAGCGGGCAGAAGAGGTATGTAAGCATGCAGTGCGTTGTCGGATAGCACTTTAATCATAGACGGCAAAATATAACTGGCGAAAATAATTACGCTCTCGCTGCTTAATCGAAGTATAGTAGATTAGCTTTATTCCGACATTAGATGTTGGAACGAGACATCTCCCGAATGCCAAGTCCCGAAGCGGTTCGACAAGGAGGTGTAGGTAAAATCGGGAATAGTTTTGGTAGGCCGTGCTGCCAAAATGAAATTTTAGCGGATAAGGTGTCGATTGGTGGCTTCGGTCTTGTTGGCACACGAAAACCAAAGGCGAAGATAAGCATGTAGAAAGCATATTGCTTCCTCGTTTGGACACGGGTTCGACTCCCGTCAGCTCCACATATATTTATAAAGTGTTGATTTTTAAGCGGTTATTTTTGGCAATTTTTGGCAGAAGTTGTAAATAATTAAAAAACAAACACTTATGGCAAGAACAAAAAATTTAATTGCATTTCCTGAATTAGTTGATTCGGCTTATTTCCGAGCATCCAACTGGTCTCCCTGGCAGGGATTGCTGAGCTATCCTATTTAACAATGTCAAATTTAAATAAAAAAAAAGAAGTGAAAAAGTTTATCGAAAATTTAACTATCAGGCAATACGACAACTTTCGACGTTTAGTGCTTATAAGATGTTCGGTAACACGTGCAACCTTTTCAAACTGGCGAAACGGAAAGACAGTACCCAAGCACTATCACGAGAAAATAAACGCAATAGCACAAGAGATAACAGGAAATAAAATATTCTCCGACCAAAACGGTGAGGGCGAAATGCTGAAGTCGGAAACTTCGGAGATAGAAAATATCGCTGAAGATGCAGTAGTAGTGCCATATGTAGATAGAAGTTCGGCAAGAGAGCGGAATTTGTCTGTACGAAAAATACTGAATACAGATACATCTATAAAACAGATACATATATATGAGCTTTTCGATCCTGTAGATTTTTATAAAAAAATGCACGACGATAGTATGAGCGAAACGATCCAGCAAGGAGATTATTTGTTTATTAAATTGCTTCCGAGAGACGCAAATCTCGTAAATGGTTCTATTTACTTAATCGACACAAAAAGTTACGGAATTTTGGTCCGTAAAGTTCTAGTTGTCGATGCAGAAACTTATGAGCTTATACCTATTAACGAGACATACGGAAAAATCACTATAAAGAGAGATGATATAATAGATTTTGGCGTTGTTGTTCATCTATTGCGTTCATCTTTCCACGTGCCTAATTCCACGATTCAAACAATAGCAAGCGAATCAACTAAACAAGTTAGCTCATTGATAGACGAGTTAAGAGACAGAAATAAACGATATGATAATTTAATTGATAAAATATTGAAAGATAAATAATTGCCACAAATTACCCGTAATTGCCAATAATTGCCCTCATTGCCACATATAAATATAAGAGCTGCATATAATCCCGCATAAAAAAGATAATCTCGTCAGCTCCTCGCCTGCAAGCGTAGCAGCTATGCGTACATATTCGGCACAGGGTCTTTTTTTATAGTAGGCCTCGGTGCGTGGCTCGGGCGTTGGATCTTCTTTTTTTACGTTTAGTCCTAATAAATCTCTACATACGATAGACCCGTTTTCTTGCTTAAATTTCTCGGCCAAGCGTTGTACGGCGGCATAGTTGCGTGTTTTGGCTTCGTGGTCGGTGGGGTTGTCGGCAGGGTGTTTCAGCCCTGCTACCAAAAACATACCGCTCACAGCGCCACACACCTCGCGTAGCCGTCCCATGCCACCGCCAAGTGGGGCAATGATTTTTGCTGCAAGGTTTACATCTAAATCGAACAAATCGGCGTAGGCCATGTATACCGATTGAGCGCAATTGTAGCCCTGCTTAAAGTAGGCAACGGCTTGTTCTGCACGTTTGTTTACATCAATATCTTTATTCATTTTCAAAATAGTGGATTTCAAAATTTTTGCCATCGAAAGTTGCATAGGTGAATTGCTGCATAAAATCGCCTAAAATAGCCATTTGAGTTTTTGCATTAAGCATTAAGTGCAACAAAATATGTCGATGACCAAAAACGTAATAATTTATGTCAGGAGATTTCTGATTGTGTTGCTTTGCGAAACATACAAGCGGTTCGTTGTTTTCGCCTTTGTAACTACACGCGTCGTTTTTAAGGTGTTTTTTTCGATTGCTTTCCGACCATTTGTAACCAAAGTTTAAACCAATAGATGGTGGAATAAGTGTTCTAAAAAGCCATTGGCATGTTTTGCTGTGAAATATTTTTCTTATAAAAGTGAAACCTTTGCTTTTGTCGTTCAATCCGTCGCCGTGAGCAAGAAAAAATCGTTTCCCTTTTATGTCGAATATTGTTGGTTTGCGATGAATTTTCAGTCCGATTTCTTTTTCTAAATAGCCAAAAGTCCAAAGGTCGTGGTTGCCTGTAAAAAAATGTATATCAATACCTGCATCAACAAGTTCTGCCATTTTCCCAAGCGAGCGACTGAAACCTTTCGGAATAGTTGTGCGATATTCAAACCAAAAATCGAACATATCGCCAAGCATATAAATCTCGTCAGCATCTTTTTTTGCCATGTCGAGCCATCGGATAAATTTCTGTTCGTGAATGTGAACATCGTCGAAAATGCGTGCTCCGAGGTGTGCATCAGAAATAAAGTATGTTTTCTTTTTTTGTAGCATAAATCAAAGGAATCCGAGTTCAACTTTTGCTTCATCGCTCATCATATCTTTGTCCCACTCCGGTTCAAAAACAAGGTTGATGGTTACTGCTCCAATACCGTCTATTGATTCAACTTTTTGTTTAACATCTTCCATTATAAAATCGGCAGCAGGGCAATTGGGTGCCGTAAGCGTCATATCTATATTTACTGATTTGTCGTCGTTTACTTCCACCTTGTAGATAAGTCCTAAATCGTACACGTTGACTGGAATTTCAGGGTCGAATACGGTACGAAGCATTTCTACTATTTTGTTTTCTATCGTTAAAATTTCGTTCATGGTTTTTGTAAAATGTTTTCGATTAAACGATTAAGTTTTTTGCATTGTGTAAGTTTTCCTTTCTCTGTAGCAACACAATCAGTTTTGGCACGTATGCAAAGCTTCATATCAGACAAACGATATATTTGTTGATAGAATGTATATTTAATACCATCGAATGCTAATGCTAATTTAGAAACAAAACTATCGCCCGACTTTAATGGCGATTTATAGGCAATATCTACTCGTGCTACTACCACATCGATACCTTCGTCGTGCAATTTCGAAAAACTAATATCGTGCGTTAACAAAAATTCGTGGCGTGTATGTTCTAAATAATGCTGATAATTGGCATTATTCACAATGCCTTGTAAATCGCATTCGTAGTCGCGAACTTTAAATTCTAACTCGTAAATAAAATTCATTTTTTCATTAAAATAGTTAATCCGTCTCGCAAAGGTAATATAACTTTTTCAACGCGCTGGTCGTTGGCTATAAAATCGTTAAATTTTAAAATAGCCTCTGTTTGTTTATCATTTGGTTGTAGAGGTTGCACAACCTTCCCCGCCCACAGCGTGTTATCTGCAAAGATGAAACCTCCTTTTCTTACTTTTGGTAAAACGGCTTCGTAGTATTCAAGATATTGTCGTTTGTCGGCATCAATAAAGACAAGGTCGAAAACTTCATCTAAAGTTTGAATAATTTCTAATGCATCGCCTATGTGAAGTTTAATACGATTTTTGTAATCTGATTCACTAAAGAAATTTTGTATCATTTCTTCTAATTCATCGTTGTGTTCAATGGTATGGATTGTTGCATCATCAGAACCTTCAGCCAAACATAGTGCTGAATAGCCAGAAAAGGTACCTAATTCCAATATCATTTTGGGTTGAATCATTCGGCAAAGCATTTTTAGTATACGCCCTTGCAAATGTCCAGACATCATACGCGGATTGACTAAACGTAAATGTGTTTCACGATTAAGTTTTTCCAAATGTGGTGTTTCTTTGTCGATGTGGCTTAAAATGTAGTCTTCTAGTTCTTCTGTCATTGTTTAGTAGAATAATAAATATGAAAGTTGTTGTTCGTTGAAAATTTCGTTTGCTACCTCTTGTAGTTGCGAAGAGGTTATTTTGTTGATTTCTTGCGAAGTGTCGTTTAAGTCGTAAAAAGTGTTTAGATGTAAAAAACTGCGTGCCATACTTAAAGCTACACTTTCTCTGTTTTGCGATGCAATCATCAATTGTCCTATTGTTTGGCGTTTGTAGTGTTGTAGTTTTTTTTCATTAATAGGTTGTTCGCAAAGTTTTTTCAATTCCTTTTTGCAAAGACTTATGCAACGATCACTATTTTTGTGGTCGCATCCAAAATAAATGGTAAAACTCCCACAGTCTGAATAAGATGCAATTTCAGATTCAATGGTGTAGGCCAAACCATTTTTTTCGCGTATGCTTAAATTGAGCATACTATTCATGCTTGGACCTCCTAAAATATTGTTGAGCAGAAATAATGATAATCGCTTAGGATTGTTTAGCTCGTATCCTCTATTCCCTATAATGCAATGCGTTTGGTAAGTATCGCGTTGTGTTTTGATAGTTTGTGGTGTGTAGTTTTTAGGAGCATTTCGTTTTATCAAAGAGTTTCTGTATTCTTTGTTTAAAAACTTATTTGCTAGTTTAATAACTTTATTAAAATCAATTTGTCCCGATGTAAAAAACACAATTTTGTCGGAAGAATAATTTTGTTGTAGAAATGCTATAAAATCGTTGTTCGTATATGTTTTAAGTTGTTGTTCGTTGCCTAGAATATTATGTCCTAATTCAGAATCGCCAAAAAGGAGTGTATCGAAATTATCAAAAATTAGTTCTGATGGGGTGTCGTTGTATGATTGAATTTCGTCAATAATTACATCAACTTCTTTGTCTATTTCGTGTTGGGGAAATTGCGAGTTAAAAAGAATGTCGGATAACAATTCCACTGCTCGTTCGTAGTAGGTAGTTGGTATTGCAGAGTAAACAAAAGTTTCTTCTTTCGTGGTGTATGCATCGAGTGTTCCTCCAACGGTTTCAAGGCGATTTAAAATATGCCAACTCTTTCTTTTTTTTGTGCCTTTAAAAAACATGTGTTCGGTAAAATGTGCTAGTCCATGTTGCTCCTCGTTTTCGTTGCGTGAGCCTACTCCAACTGCAAATCCACAATATACGATTGGTGAATTTTCGTAATGGTGTATTATGCGAATATTATTTGGTAAAGTGTATACAGAGTAAAACATGTTTTTAAAATGTTAAAGTAAAACCTATGCTGTTGTTGGGCGATACGTTGAAAGATAGTGTAGTTTGTGCGTTATTTTTGTTAAAGGTTTCAACACTTTTTTTCTTTTGTTTTATGCCCACTACGTATAGAGGAATACCAGCTCCTAATGTGGGAACCCCAATTGCCCAAAGTATAGTGCCTATATTTTTTTTAGCCAAATCCTTTTCGTTGTCTTTATAGGTAATGTTAAGTCCTACTCCTATAATTGTTGTAGGTAGCCCAATAGCAATGAGCCATTTCCCTGAACGGCGTAGTTTGTCTCCTTTTATGTATTGCTTGTTGGCTTCTAAGCAATATTGTTGTGTAAGGTATATGTATTGATTTTCGGAGATACTATCGCCGTTTGCAAAAGAGAAACCTTTTTTTTGAGAGAAAACAACGGTTTCTCCATTGTAGGCTATGGGGTCTGCGATGTATGTAATTTTTGCTTTTTTTTCTTTTTGGAATGTATCAATTACCCCATTATCGTATGTGATAGATTTTAGTTCTTTTTTCAAAATAGTATAAATTGGTCCCTCAATATTATCGCTACGTTTGTATTTGATATAGTCTATATTAACTTCTAGAACTTTACACTCTATCTTTTTGTTATCAAGTGTTACTATTACATCACTAAAAGTGTTAGTAAAGCAAAAAACTAGGAAAAATAAAATAAGTTTGATTTTTGTCATTTTTTATATGTCTTTAAACTTTGAGTGCAAAAATACCTTATTTTGTTTTGCAGTCTTTATTTCCGCTTGTTAAAATTTATTACGAATATAAATTTTAATAAATTTGCAAACTTTAAGATAATGTGTGATACTTATGGAATATAACTTCAAAGAGATTGAGAAAAAGTGGCAACAATATTGGAAAGACAATGCCATCTATAGCGTAGAAAATGGTGGTAATAAGCCAAAGTTTTATGTGTTAGACATGTTTCCTTACCCATCGGGAGCTGGGCTTCATGTTGGGCATCCACTGGGTTACATCGCTTCTGATATTTATAGTCGCTATAAACGTTTGCAAGGCTTTAACGTGTTACACCCAATGGGCTTTGATGCTTATGGATTGCCTGCTGAGCAGTATGCCATTCAAACAGGTCAACATCCAGCTGTTACTACCGAAAAAAATATTGCACGATATTGCGAACAACTTAATAAAATAGGTTTTTGTTATGATTGGAATCGTGAGGTTCGCACTTGCGATGCTGATTATTATAAATGGACACAATGGGCGTTTCAAAAAATGTTCTCGCATTGGTATAGTTGCGAGGCAAATGCCGCTCGTCCAATTTCGGAACTTATAGAAATTTTTAGTAAGCAAGGAAATGCAGAAGTACAAGCTGCTCAAAGCGAAACTCCAACATTTACCGCTGAAGAGTGGAACAGTTGGGACGAAAAACGTCAGCAAGAGATGTTGATGAACTATCGTATCGCATATCTTGCCGACACAAAAGTAAACTGGTGCCCAAAATTGGGTTGCGTATTGGCAAACGATGAAGTGAGCGAAGGACTTTCGGTACGTGGAGGTTATCCCGTTGAGCAACGTGTGATGCGTCAGTGGAGTTTACGTGTATCTGCTTATGCACAACGCTTACTCGAAGGATTGGATACAATCGATTGGACTGATTCACTCAAAGAAACGCAAAAAAATTGGATTGGTCGTTCCGAAGGAACTGAAGTGCAATTCAAGGTAAAAGATAGCGATATGGAATTTACCATATTCACTACTCGTGCCGACACAATGTTTGGTGTAACGTTTATGGTATTAGCACCAGAAAGCGAACTTGTAGCCAAACTAACAAAACCCGAATATGAAGAAGCAGTAGAGGCATATTTGGAACGTACAAAAAAACGTACAGAACGTGAACGTATTTCGGATCGTAGCGTAACTGGAGTTTTCTCGGGATCGTATGCAATAAATCCTTTTACAGGCGAAGAAGTACCTGTTTGGATTTCTGACTATGTGCTTGCTGGATATGGAACAGGTGCTATTATGGCCGTGCCAGCTCATGATAGTCGCGACTATGCTTTTGCTAAACAATTCAATTTGCCTATTGTTCCGTTGATTGAAGGTTGCGACGTTAGCATAGAAAGCTACGATGCAAAAGATGGTATTGTATGCAACTCGCCAAAAGCAGGAGTTGAACCATATTGTAATTTGGTGCTAAATGGATTAACCGTAAAAGAAGCTATTGCAGCAACTAAAAAATATGTAGAATCTCACAATTTAGGACGAGTAAAAGTAAATTATCGTTTGCGTGATGCTGTGTTTAGCCGTCAGCGTTATTGGGGAGAACCATTTCCTGTTTATTACAAAGAAGGAATGCCTTATATGATTCCTGAAGAATGTTTGCCACTTGAATTGCCAAAAGTGGATAAGTTTTTGCCAACGGAAAGTGGAGAACCACCACTTGGTCATGCGAAACTTTGGGCATGGAATGAAGCGAATGCTACTTTGGCTGATGTCTCGGAAATCGATAATAAAAACGTTTTCCCATTGGAACTTTGTACAATGCCAGGTTTTGCAGGTTCTAGTGCTTACTACTTGCGCTATATGGATAATAAAAATAACGAGGCATTAGTGGGTAAAAAAGCTAATGATTATTGGCAAAATGTGGATTTGTATATAGGAGGAACAGAACACGCTACAGGACACTTGATTTATAGCCGTTTCTGGAATAAATTTTTGTTTGATTTGGGCGTTATTTGCAAAGATGAACCATTCCAAAAACTTATCAATCAGGGAATGATTCAAGGAAGAAGTAATTTTGTATATCGCGTTGTGGGAACAAATAAATTTGTATCACTCAACCTAAAAGGCGAATATGAAACGCAACAAATTCACGTAGATGTGAATCTTGTGGCAAACGACATTCTTGATATTGAGCGTTTCCGCAATTGGATGCCAGAATATAAGGATGCAGAATTTATCCTTGAAAATGGAAAATATGTTTGCGGTTGGGCAGTAGAAAAAATGTCGAAATCGATGTTCAACGT